>Ga0315914_1004175_pt1 | contig 21657 bp, 11 predicted proteins | sample MpolenodulesMG_FD_203920 | JGI IMG/M metagenome (GOLD analysis project Ga0315914, IMG submission 203920) | Medicago polymorpha root nodule microbial communities from Los Angeles, California, United States - elongated nodules | ecosystem: Host-associated > Plants > Roots > Nodule | place: USA...
AAAGATACAAAAGGCAAAGTAGATATTTTAGTCCCAGGAATTGGAACTGGTGGAACTCTTTCTGGAGCTGGTAGATTCCTAAAACAACAAAATCCAAAAATAAAGGTAAATCATTCTCAAGAGAAGCTTTCTACCTAGCTTGTTGATTTCCATTTAACATTTTATTCTCTATGTATCAATCAGTGTATCGGTGTAGAGCCTCTCGAAAGTAACATACTTTCAGGTGGAAAGGCAAGTAAGAAATAGAATAAGTTTCTACAATTCCAAGTGTAATATGTTATTTCCTTTAAAGAGCAATTATCTATTTATTTTTTCCTGCTAAATCACAGGACCTCACATAATTCAGGCTATTGGATCTGGTTTTGTGCCCAAGAATTTGGATAAAGAAATCCTTGAAGTTATAGCGGTGTGTTCTTGTGTTTTTTTAATGCTATCATCAAAATCCAATGCATCATTCTGAATCTCTGAATTATCAAGACATTCTCTTCTGATTGTCTGCATGTGGCAACTTTTGCAGATATCCGGCGAAGAATCTGTTAAAACTGCAAAGCAAATAGCACTCCAGGAAGGCTTACTGGTTAGTGCTTTATGCTCATATTTTTAGCTATCATGTGCACTTACACAGTTACATGCTAAAGCAGCTTGAAACAGTCATGAACAGGACCATATATTAAAGCATAATTAATGCAGGGCATAAGAACTTTTGTATCTTGATTAACTGTTGGCTTTATACTTTGATCCTTACATTCGTTCTTACCATTGGAAAACAGGTGGGAATCTCCTCAGGTGCTGCTGCAGCAGCTGCATTGCAGGTTGCTAACAGACCTGAAAATGAGGGAAAGCTTATTGTGGTATGCATTTATCCTCATTAAATAATATTACTTATGTAAGGAGTTAAATTAACACACCATGAATGGCATGTAAACAACAGTATGGATGGATTATGTCTCCTTTCAGCCTATCTGATCATATTTTGTTATTTTCATAATAATGTCAACTTTATTATCTTTTTTACTTGTAATGTTTCATAAAATTTCAAATTTACAAAATTAAAATACTTTATTTTCATTTCAATACCCCACAAATTCCTTATTTATTGCAGGTTGTATTCCCAAGCTTCGGTGAAAGATATGTGTCTACTTCTCTTTTTCAAGAAGCTTGAGAAGAATGTGAGAAAATGCAACTGGAGCCATGAAACAATTTTACTCGTTTCATGATTTAGACACATTTTCAACCACACTTTGTACGATTGGTCGATGGAACCCTTATTTTGCTTGGACAAATAGCCTCCGACTCTTCGATGAGTGTTAGCTTTCCTTGGATCTCGATCACTTGGCACTCTTGCTTTGTATCCTGGTCTTCCACTCTTGTTTCTGTTTGATTGTACTGCAGTTGTAATAGGTTAGAGTACTCCTTTCTATTTATATAATTGATTTGCCACATAAAAAAAAGACACATTTCCAACTGTCGTCCACCATGTTGTAAGGCATGACAATGTGGCATTTCTATGTTAGGCGGTCTCATTTCTGAACAGTATAGTTACAAAATCTCCTGATATTTTGTTAACGAAAACTCTTCATGATAAATATTTTTAGTTCAAAAATAAGGGATGAAACAAAGTTATCTATTAATTTTTCTGTGCACATTACTCTAGAGTTTAGCTACATTTGAAGTTGTCAAACCAAATCAACAATTCAATGTTTACAAATAAATTAACAAAAAAAGAAACAAACAAATGAGGGAAGAATGAAGACCGAGTAGTTATGTTATTCTGGCTATGCCAAATAGAGTAGTCTAGTCTCAATCTAAAAAACACAACAAAAAAAGAGGGAAGGGTCAAGTTTAGCATAATTGTAAAAAGATAAACAACTAGGTGCAGTGTTTTTGTTAAACCAACATCGCGCCATGAGACCGAGGGAGATTCAAACTTTGTTCCTTGAGGTTCCAAAATCAAACTCTTACCATTGAATTGACTCATCGTGGACCCTTTGGAACCATTTTAGATTAGCTTTTAGCGTAGAGGAATTTTTCAACTCAAACAAGTATTATTTTTTTTGGTCTTAACTCTATGAGTCCTACTACTTAACTCTCTAGTTACAAGGAGAAATGAGTCCTACTAATTTGAAGTTTGGCAAGGAGGTAAGTAAGATCTAACCCATCATTGTTTCAGATAGAGATTAAACTCGGGCTTTTCTGATCAATTCCATCTTAACTGAAGTTCATGAATCATTTCAGTGTCCAACCAATTAGTTAACTCAAATGAGTATTAGTTTCTAACTTATAAGTCTGGATGTGTTTATATTAACACTAATTGATAAAGCTTCTGAAGTTGACTTTAATTTATTAGATAAGTTATTAGTTACATTATTCATTGTTATTTCAAGATCAGAGCTCTTGGTTTACTTAGTTAAATATATGTAAATTAATAAAAGTGGACCTTTCCATGCAGCTGCAGAGATGATTAAAAAGATGAAGGTGGAAATGATTTCAGGGATGCACACATGGACACAGGACACAGGTAGTTTCAGTGGCTGAATTAGTGCATGAAGCTCAAGTTGAAGTTCCTACAATATCCTTTGTAGCACCTAGCATTACTCCACCATTGATACCGATTCGGTGGCCTTCATTGGTAAGACTAGCTAACAATGGACCAAATGTAAAATGCATTGCAGATATGGTTCATGTTTATAACTGGCATAGTGTAGTAGCCATCTATGAAGATGACACCTATGGTGGTGACTCTAGAATGCTAGGACTTAAATGGAAGGAGCTTCAGGAATCAAAACCTACTACTCAGAAAACAGCAATGAGTATAAAGATTTTGAGGCTCAGTTCATGAGAGCTTTTCGCGAAGAGCTGAGAAAGGTAACCTCAGCCTAGGATTTTATGGTTTGCAAGCATATGATAGCATTCAAATGGTTGGACATGTAATAGAGAGAACGGCTAGTGGAATTCAAATGATAGCATATGAAATTGTTTAAAGAACGAAAAAGCAAAGAATAATTATATTCGTACACTTTTATTTTTTTAACCCATTCAACACATCATCTATCTCTCATTTCACTACGCTATTACATTTATTACTTTACTCTTATTATTTCTTTCTCCTTTTAGTGGTAGATTGAATTTTGGGTGTGTAAGAATTATTTTCCAAAAGCAAATTATATGGAATGAGTATTATCTTTCTATTTGTGTTATTTTTTGTTGGATTATTAGAGGAGTTTAAAGATCATTAATATTGGGTTAAAAGAAACCACAAAAGCGTGAGAGATAATGCATCTTCACTAAGTTTATGAGCCATTTCAATTGTACATACTCAACATCCGATTTTTCAACTTTTAACTTTTCCATCAAATGTGAGACTCTGCCTCTTGAGATACAAACGTGTGAATCCATCTATTCATATGAGTATGTTTATCCTCAAATGATTTTTTTTCTTTCATTCATATCTACTTTCCCGTCGTTGCTTGCTCTCAAAGGAACACACCGGTTGAGCATTTTGGTCAGGAAGGCTTACGATATAAGAAGTCAATCAAACCATCAACTCTATGCCATTGTTTGATCATGAGGAGAGTTTGGGAGATCATCTATATTTGATCAAGAGCAATCACACAAGTGATAGAGACACCACCATCATATCTCTATCTAAAACCTTAAAACATTAAACTAATATGTGATTCACTTTTTTATTCGATGTAAACCTTTAACTCATACTATCACCAACATTTTTAGTTTCATATCCGGTTTCATCTTTCAGAATTGAGACCTGGATTTTTTTTGTTGGAAAACACAACTTCATTATATTGAATGTGTTGTATGTTGGCTTCAAATTGTGATTGCAGGAAAACCTGAAATCGTGTCACAATTTTGGGCATCGTGACACGATTGGATTGACAGAGAGGTTGGTTCTTGAGATGGAAAATCGTGACGCAATTCAACAACTTCCTCACCAAGTTTCCCGGAAAGGGACTGGTCACAACGGTTGTTCAGAGACAATCGTGGCGCGATTGGACAAAATCGTGACACGATTTTAGATTGCTGTGACTAGTATTTAAGTGGTTTCTGCAGATTTTTTGAAGAGAGCTGAAGCTAGAGATCTAGGGTTTACAAAGGGGTGAACTTGAGAGTTGAATATCTTTGTAAGGAGGGTCTCTAGGGTTGGGATAAACATTGTAATCACCTTGGGTAGTGAGATTACATCATTGGAAGGATCTAAAGCTTCCTTTGTGTATTCTCTAGTAAGATTTATATGAGTGTGGTGAGGGAAACAAAGGGTAGAGATTAGGTATAAAACTGATTTCTTGCAACCTCTTGTAACATCTTCTCATAGTGGATTGGAGAGCTACTCTCTCCCCCAGAGTAGGTCATATTGGACCGAACTGGGTTACCATCTTGTGTGTGTTTGTTTATTTTCTTTTAAGCTTGCTTATCTCTATGCTTGGTAGCTAGTGTTTGTGTCATTGTTTTAGCTCTTGTGTGTGTTGTTGTTTGAAGACACTTAGACCTAGGATTACCACTACCTTTTGCTCCACACATCTTTATTTTTCATTGGTGTGATTATGAACCTGTATTTCACAACAGAATGTTACAACACTCAAAACCACTCAAGACATTGAAGGGAATTATTCCTCACAGGCTCATGAGTTGCTAAGTAGTAATGGCGGTGGTTTGTAGAATTGGAGTTGGCGGTTCGGTGAGAGCAGACAGGATCAGACAAGTGGTTATAAAAGATATTTCAATCATGGAGAGATTCAAATATTATATTTCACTATGTCAGTGCTAATTATTATTTTAATATATCTTTTACTATATTTCAATCATGGAGTAATATTAAAATAAAGAAACACAATCAACCATGATCTCGTGTATTTCGTGCGTGTACCTTATCTTCTTTTAATAATGTTATGTGATCTGAGAATTCTCAACAAGCAACAATGGTTTCTTCTTCCTTAGTCAAGTCTTTTACTTGTGCTTTGCGTGCTCGTCGTATCAGCCACTGTTTCAGCTCAACCAGGATCTTTTCATCTTCCCCTGTCTCTGTCGAATCTCAAACCAGCAACGATGATCTCAATATTGCCAATGATATTACACAGGTCGGTTTCATACTATTTTTGTTTTGTTTTTTCTTATTTCGTAGTATGCAATTCAATGATGAATCTCCTTTTTTTGCTGCTTACATGCACAGCTCATAGGAAAAACGCCAATGGTTTACCTGAAGAGTATCACTAAGGGCTCAGTTGCTAATATTGCTGCTAAGCTTGAGCTCATGGAGCCATGTTGTAGTGTCAAAGACAGGTAGGCGTGTGTGACAGCATTAGTCGTTCTCTTCTTTCTTTTTAAACATTTTGGTTTCTTTATCTTGCATTTTTGTTTTTGTTTCATTTCTATTTGTTGGTTAGTGTTAGTCAATGGGTGATATTTTTGGATCCTGAGGACATGCAGTCATGCATAACTCTAGTTTTTCAATTAAGATCGATCAATCTTAAAGTTCACATTAAAACTTAAAATATAAACTGTAAATTTGGACCGTCTTATCTTAACCAGACGGTGAGATCTGTCCAGAAGGCAGGACTGCATGCATCTAAATCCCATATTTTTATACTCATAATAGTAGTAGATAATTTTAGCTAAATAATTGTAAGGAATAAATGTTGTTGGTGGTATCAATGATGTTATATCGGCTATAGCGTTATAGCATAGCGGTTACTGTCGAACTTAAATGTTCCTTACAATTAATTAGCTGATATAGCACCATTGCTTAGCATTGTAGCGTAGCATTATAGCATCATTATTTTTAGGTGTAAATGGCTACTATAGCATCATTACTCAGCATTATTTGAACAAACTGTTATTTTCTTGCAATTGACAACACTGGTTGGTATTAGTATATGTCCACATAAATTTGCATATAAGTGTTCAATTCAATCTATCTCTATTTTATTTTATTGTTTCTGCTTTGGTTCCTTGCAGGATAGGTTATAGCATGATTCTTGATGCCGAGCAGAAAGGACTCATAACACCTGGGAAGGTAAAATACGAAAGAATGACTAATCATGTGCAGTGTTAATTACTTGTGCATGAGTATTAAAACAAAAAACAATGTTTTCTCTCATGATTGTTAATTACTTGTTTCTGGTATGCACATACTTCAGAGTATTTTGGTAGAACCTACCGGTGGGAACACAGGAATTGGTCTTGCCTTTATAGCAGCTACTAAAGGTTATAAACTCATTTTGACAATGCCTGTTTCAATGAGTTTAGAAAGAAGAGTTCTTATGAAAGCATTTGGAGCTGAGCTTGTTTTGACCGAATATTCCAAGGCTATGAGTGGAGCAGTTCAAAAAGCTGAAGAAATCGTAAAAAATACACCTAATGCATACATGCTTCAACAATTTGATAATCCTTCAAATCCTAAGGTGCATTTTGAGAATACAGGGCCAGAGATATGGAAAGATACAAAAGGAAAAGTAGACATTTTAGTCTCGGCAATTGGAACCGGTGGAACTCTTTCTGGAGCTGGCAGATTCCTAAAACAACAAAATCCAAAAATAAAGGTAAATAATTCTCAAGAGAAGCTTTCTGCCTAGCTTGTTGATTTCCGTTTAACATTTTATTCTCTACGTATCAATCAGTGTATCGGTGTAGAGCCTCTCGAAAGCAACATACTTTCAGGTGGAAAGCCAAGTAAGAAATATAATAAGTTTCAACAATTACAAGTCTAATATGTTATTTCCTTTGAAGAGCTTTTATCTGATTATTTTTTCCTGCTAAATCACAGGACCTCACATAATTCAGGGTATTGGGGCTGGTTTTGTGCCCAAGAATTTGGATAAAGAAATCCTTGATGAAGTTATAGCGGTCTGTTCTTGTCTCATTTTTACGTGATCATCAAAATCCAATGCATTATTCTGATCAATCAAGGCATTCTCTTCTGATTGTTTGCATGTGGCAACTTTTGCAGATATCTGGCGAAGAATCTGTCAAAACTGCAAAGCAAATAGCACTCCAGGAAGGCTTGCTGGTCAGTGCTTATATGTTCACCTTTTTAGCTATCATGTGCACTTACACAGTTACATGCTAAATCAGCTTGAAAAAATCATGCACAGGACCATATATTAAAGCATAATTAACGAATGGCATAAAAACTTTTGTTTCTTGATTAACGATTGGCATTATACTTTGATTCTTACCTACATTCTTACCATTGGAAAACAGGTGGGAATTTCTTCAGGTTGTGCTGCTACAGCTGCATTGCAGGTTGCTAAGAGACCTGAAAATGAGGGAAAGCTTATTGTGGTATGCATTTATCCTCATAAAAAAAAAATTACTTATGTAAGGAGTTTAATTAACACACCATGAATGGTATGTAAACAACAGTAGAGATGGATTATATGTCTCCCTTCAGCCAATCCGATCATATTCTGTTATTTTTCATAATAATGTCAACTTTATTATCTTTTTTACTCGTAAAAGTTTCATAAAATTTCAAATTTACAGAATTAAAATACTTCATTTTCATTTTAATGCCCCACAAATTTTTTATTTATTGCAGGTTGTATTCCCAAGCTTTGGTGAAAGATATGTGTCTACTTCTCTTTTTCAAGAAGCTCGAGAAGAATGTGAGAAAATGCAACCGGAGCCATGAAACAATTATTACTCGTTTCATGTTTTAGACACATTTTCAACCGCACTTTGTACGAGTGGTCCATGGAACCCTTATTTTGCTTGGACAAATAGCCTCCGGCTCTTCGATGAGTGTTAGCTTTCATTGGATTTCCATCACTTGGCACTCTTACTTTGTATCATGGTCTTCCACTTTTGTTGTTGTTTTTGTTGTCGTTTTGTTTTCTGTTGTATTTTCTTTTTTCCTTGGGCGGGTTGTCTCTCAGGAATTGTTTTCCTTGCTACTTCAACAGTTCAACGGTTGTTTTTCTGTCTATTGTTTCTGTTTGATTGTAACGTGGTTGTAATAGGTTAGAGTACTCCATGTACGCCTTTCTTTTTATATAATTGATTTGCCACATTGAAAAAAAGACTTATTTTCAACCATCATCCACCATGTTGTAAGGCACGACAATGTGACATGTCTATGTTTGGCATTTCTCATTTCTGAACAGTATAGTTACAAAATAACCTGGTATTTTTGGGAGGCAAAACTTTTTAATGTATAATTGTCGTTAGTCTTCTTTATGTGTTAACGAAAACTCTTCATAAATGTTTTTAGTTCAAAAATAAGGGATGAAACAAAGTTATCTATTAATTTTTCTGTGCACATTCTCTAGAGTTTAGCTACAGTTGAAGTTGTCAAACCAAATCAACAATTCAAAGTTTACAAAAAAATCTAAAAAAAAAAAAAAAAAAGAGGCCTGAGGGAAGAATGAAGACCGAGTAGCCATGTTCTTCTGGCTATGCCAAATAGAGTAGTCTAGTCTCAATCTAAAAAACACAACAAAAAAAGAGAGAAGTGTCAAGTTTAGCGTAATTGCAAAACGAATAAACAACTAGGTGCAGAGTGTTTTTTGTTAAGCCATAATCGCACCAAGAGACCGAGGGTGATTCGAACTTTGTTCCTTGATTTTCCAAAGTCATATTCTTACCATTGATTGACACCTCATGGATCCTTTGAAACCATTTTAGATTAGCTTTTGCCTTTTAGCTTAGAGGAATTTTTCAACTCAAAGGAGAAATGAGTCCTACTACTTAACTCTCTAGTTACAAGGAGAAATGAGTCCTACTAATTTGAAGTTTGGCAAGGAGGTAAGTAAGACCCAACCCATGATTGGTTCAGACAGAAATTAAACTCAGACGTTTCGAATAAATTCGTACTTAACTGAAGTTCATTAACCACTTGAGTGTCCAACCAATTAGTTAACTCAAACGAGTATTAGTTTCTAACCTACAGGTCTATATGTGTTTATATTAACACTAATTGATAAAGCTTCTGAAGTTGACTTGAATTTCAAGATCACAGCTCTTGGTTTACTTAGTTAAACAAACGTAAATTAATGAAAGTGACCTTTTAATGCAGCTGCAGAGATGATTAAAAATCAGAAGGTGGAAGTGATTGTAGGGATGCACACATGGACACAGGCAGTTTCAGTGGCTGAATTAATGCATGAAGCTCAAGTTGATGTTCCTACCATATCTTTTGTAGCACCTAGCATTACTCCACCATTGATGCCGATTCGATGGCCTTCATTGGTGAGACTAACTAGCAGTGAAACAAATGTAAAATGCATTGCAGATATGGTTCATGTTTATAATTGGCATCATAGTGTAGTAGCCATCTATGAAGATGACACCTATGGTGGTGATTCTATAATGCTAGCACTGATATCTGAGGCTCTCCAAGATGTTAGTATGATAATTGAATATCATTTAGCTTTGCCGTCACCTGCTTATCTGCCTAATCCACGTTGCTTTATTCACGAAGAACTGTTTAAGTTAATCGAACACACGCAACCTCGCATATTCGTTGTGTAACAATCATCATTAAAAATGAGGATTCATTTGTTTATGGGACTACTAGTGGATAGAGATGCAGCTTAGATAACCCCAGAGAGTATAACTAGTTTTTTTTTCTTTCAATAAGTCTAGTATTTCTTTTATGGAAGAAGCTTTAGGAATCAAGACATACTACTCGGAAAACAGCAATGAGTATACAGATTTCGAGGCTCAATTCATGGAGCTTTTCACGAAGAGCTGAGGAAGGTAACCTCAACCTGGGATTTTATGGTTTGCAAGCATATGATAGCACTCAAATGGTTGGACATGCAATAGACAGAACGGCTAGTGGAAATGTTAACGACAAAAAGACATTACTACAAGAACGGCTAGTGCTTCTGTTTTGCGGCTAGGAGTTTGTGGTTTTATGCCTCTGCTACTGATTGTTGCTATTTCCCATTTTGTAGGGAGTTTTGTTTTTTAGGGGTTTTTTTATTGAGGTGTTTTAGGTGGTTTTGTGCACTCTTTGTATGGCACCTATTGTACTCTTTTTCCTCCTTTGCGGGTAAAGTGCATCTCGAACTTGCCTAGCTTAATAAATTTGCTGATTCAAAAAAAAAAAAAAAAAGTGCAGATATTCAATTTGAACCATAACAGATTTTGCAGAATCCTACTTTGAGGATTGTAAGTGTATATGCGAAGAGTTACAGAGAATTAGACTTTTGGCCTCTAGAAAATGGATTTTGCTGGAATTTGAAGGTGGTTGGTAATATGTGTGATAAAATAAACCATGATCATGGATACTAATATGTTTCATATACTAGCATGGTAATAACAAATGAAAATATAAAATATCACCTGTTCAGGTATTCAATATCTATCTACACATTCATGTCATCTTGTGTATATCTCAATTGATTTTTCGATTTTTGTTAAGTTTTAATTTTAGGCACATTTTGTTCTGGTCTGAAAACATATATTAGAGGTATCCAATATTCCTTCCTATTTGGTTTACTAGTATCTCCTCACTATTCTTTGATCATACTTCATCTTACTTCTTACATTAAGAAAAGTGCTAGCAGCACACACTGCGTAACACTCTCTTTCGAACACTCAAATGTGAAAACTCAACAACTATAGGTGCAGTGTTTTTCTAAGCCATCATGGCATGAAGATACCACTGAAAATGAACACAAATGCAGCCTCCATGAATGACAATGAAGTCTCAAAGCCACCAAACTGTATCATATCAATAATAATCTTTGAAATAAAGCAAGAACTCGTTTATTGACCAGCACAACGGTCACAATGCAATTCATATTTAATCATAGTGCTGTCTGTATGGTAAATTAATGAGATTGAATATTTGTCCATATGTTTTTCACCCCACGTTCTCAATATCAAATTCTTATATATGAATTTATGACAATAAGTCACATGCTCAAAGCATATGGACAAATATATGATTGAATATTTAATCATATCAAATTCTAATATTAACAATAAGTCACATGCTCAAAGCTCAAAAGCTAAGGTTGCATGTCCTACGTGAATACAAAACTAAGAATATTAATACACTATACAAGTCATATTATATGACCGTATAAGTGGCTGTTAGGCAGGAATCTGAGGACCACAAAAGAAAAGTCGATCCAAGTAAGAAACAAGAGTCATTTAAATTATAAAGTATACTGGTATATGTATGAATCTGTTTATGTGCTTTACTGTGATGTGGACTGCAATTCTTGCACTCAACCAAACCAAATGCTTTTGAATAGGATCACTTTTCTATGCCTCGTGGATTCCAACCGTGCAAGACATAAAATGGGAGCACGATTTGAGCCTTTGAGGGGACCATCATCAACCATATTTTTCTTTTCTATAAACTAGGCAGAAAACCTGCCTAACTGATAGAGCTATAGACACTTCAAATTTGATGAAGTCATCTAAGTCTTAAACATTCATTTGTTAATGTTTCTTTGAAGCATAAATCAAAAACTACATGATATATATGGTGTATGTATAGGAAAAAAATGATACCACCGTAAAATAGTTTTTTTTAAGGCTTTGTTTGCGAGTTGGGTTTTGGAGGGGAGGGGAAGGGAAGGAAAGGCTTATGGAGAGGTAAACCTTGTGTAGGAGTTTTAAAAAAAATAGGGAAAGGTTTTGGGGGGTTTTGAAGGGCTTCATTTGTCCAATTTTAAAGTTCCCCCAAATTGGGGGGTTTTAGGGGGTTAAACATACAAATTGACAATTTTGTCATCATAATTATTCAAAATTTCAATTATAACTTACAAGATAAATTACAAAGTATATCACAATGTATTGATTTTAAGAGAAAAAAAATGGTAAAATAGAAAAATTATCACATAAGCCCTCTATTTCCTTTCCTTGTTGGTTTTTTCACTCCCAAACAAGGGGAAGACTTTTCCCTCCTTTCTCCCTTCCCTTTCCCTCCTAAGCCTTTCCTTCCCCTCCACTCAAAACTCGCAAACAAACCTAAGAGACTACCATATATAAAATAGTTATATACTTTTACTTGTTCAAAAGTTATTAGGATTTTATCCTATGGCTAGAGACCACGTGAGTATTTCAATTTTCAAACCTTGAGTATTTAACATTGTAAACACAAATAGCATGTTGCAAACAATTATTTAACATTGTAAACCGCTTAATTTATTATGTAACGGAAACTCCCATGCCCCCTTAATGGCTTGAATTCATACTCATTTGAATGAGTCATTTCATTTTAGTTGCATCTCTTATTTTAGTTTGAATTTACACACACGCACACATCCAACCATATTTTACAATAATTTCATTGTCTTGTATTAATTAACTTTAAAATATTTCTATAATCTCTATATAACTCCTTCACTAAATTCTCTCTCTCTCTCTCTCTATATATATATATATATATATATATAGACACACACCCGTGCATAATCTTTAGACTCGTATTACTCCGTGCATCTCATTATAAGGGTTGTATAAAGTAAAACACGATACTTAAAAAAAAATTAATTCTGTCAAACTTGCATGAAGGATAAAGTCTTAAACCTCCTATAATCTAGAAAAATTAGGCCGTCGACCAAACTAAAGTAGTATTCAAGTTAGATTTGAAGAATATGGCTTGTTAATTCAAAATGTCGGAGTATTTTTGTTTCTTATTTTTACAACTCTTCATTAGAGTTTTCAATGAGAAAAGTTAGTGCAATGACTTACACTCTAATAGAGGTGACTATATATTTATTTTTTTGAAGAAGGTGACTACATATATTATTATTCTCCAAAGATATGATAAAGTTTTGACATGTATTACATATTTGATTATTAATTATATTGCTTAATTTTACTTTTGTAAAAAAATAAATAAATATTTGTTAAAGAGTACAACAACGTACTAATTGCAATTGTTAAAAGTAGTATCATATCTATCTCAGATTAATGTCACGTTTGTAATATATATTTTATCTCATTATTTTTTCAATTTTAGAATATAATGAATTGTATTAACTATTTTTTTCACAATAATATACTTTTATTTATTGTATCTCAACCCACCTATTATACTATTATACTACATCTTCTATTATACAGTAAGTGCCACATTTGCAAAATTATTGTATTTTTTTTTATATAAAAGAACAAATATTTAGTTTGAGTCCTTATTTTTTTTCTTAAAAAAATAGAACATGCAATGAGATATATGGAATTAAGAACAATCACATCCAAACATGTTTAAAGAAAAACTGCAAATTGATCTGAATTGAAGTGTACACTATTTTGATATTTAGTTCGAATAATTTTCATTTTAAAATAGAATAGACTAAATTGCGAACATCCAACCATTGAAGAGATATTACAAGAGCTTATGTCTATTTCTCTCATAATAGATCATCTTACGTGATATGAAAGTCCATTGAAATTCTCAGTTTCCATTAAAACTGAAAGAGGAAGATAGTTTATAATGAATTTAATTGGGTTGAGTTTTAAAAACATGAAAGGAACACAAGAGGGGAAATGAAAAACCAAAATCCATTGCCGTATATCTCCTTATAATTTGCTTATTTTTCCTTCACGCCCTAAGTTTTTTTTTTCTTCACAATATCTTGGCGTGTTAATTTCACTTCTTTCTTTATCTAAGTGATTCGTTTTTTCTTTTTTTGAATAGCATGTGATTCGGATTGATCTTGTGAATTTGCTTTACACAAGTTCTAGATTTGTTCTAAGTTGAACTTCTTGTTGTTTGGAGTTTGAAATGTTTTGTTTGGTTGAAATTGATTGTTTGTCCCACATATTGTCTTGGTTTGTTTAATCGAATTCACAATAATTATTTTTTCACAAGAAAAGTTCTGATAACACATTCTCTAAAACATATTTTTCAAAACTTTTTTTTTGCAACGGAAACAAACTTAATGTGTTTCATTCATAACAAAAAAAAAATTAGTGCGTCTCAATACAAGGAGAGGACAACAGTAAGAAATTTTAATAACTAGCCAAAAAACGTGTGAACTACCTTATAGTTAGCTTGTCTCCTAAGAAAGCTAATCTCCCAGTTTTTTTTTTGCATGAGTATGCACCAACATGTAATTTGAAAAAGGAGTATTTTGCAAAAAAGAAAAATCATTGGAAAATGGCAGCATGTAATCACCGTGCTCTACTGAAGTAACTTATCCTTCCCATTTCTCAATGTTTTTTGGTCGATAAATCGGCGAAACGATGAATAAATGCAATTAAACATAAATGAAATATTAATATGTTTGGTAAATTGTGGGACTCATTATGAGTATTTCAAAGTTACGTCATTTGAACAAGAAATGAATAGGTTGTTTTAAGATAGTGTGGTTCAATATATAGGACCTACAAAATAATCTTTGATGGAGTTTACCATGGGAGACGAGGAGTGTGTTGCCAAAGGCGGATGTAAGCAACAAAATAATTCAACTTGATTTTTAGCCCTTTTCACATGGTTAAACAGTTTTTGGTGGCAGTACACTGTCATACATGAATAGTATATATTGATTTTTTGAATGGAAAATGCTAGTACATTGATGGACAAGCTTTAGAGATATTTCAATAATTCAATGTGAAAATGACTCAAATCATAGGTAGTTGTATCCTGTATTCAAATTGGTTCATGTATGAACGACTTTGCGCCACACATTCCAACTAAAGATTCCTATACACCCTTGTGTTTTGCAAAATTGCAATCACCCCTGACCCCTCCTTAAAAAAAAAACACCCTGACCTCTAATTATGTATATGTGCACCTAATTATTTTCGTTTTAAATATCGTATTCTATGGTGGTTTGGATATAGATAATTAGTCCATGCATCAGCGAATCCAGATTTTTTCAGTGGGACAAAAAAGAGTCTATAATATAAACTATCAACGATACTTTTTTATAAATATTGAAAGAAAAAAAATTATAACTTAAAAAGTATATAATTTTTTACCAAAAAATCTAAATTGTTGCAAATTGCAGTAGCTTGAAAAATGAAAATACCCTCTCAATATAAATCAGTTTTTACACTAATATTTTCCATAACATATCAATTGAAAAATACAGTCACATTAGTGTGGTAACATGGTTAAATCTCATACAAGTGTAAACTAATTAGTAGTTTATATTAATAACTATATCATATACATCCAAAAAAATGAAGCTTAAAATCCGGATGTCCAATCTTAATCGGATGATCGAGACACATGTGACTGTATGCCAGTGTCACACAACCGTATACTAGCTCCATTGATCAAAGACTATCAAATTTTGACGACAAACTATGCCATTTGATATTCACACAATCACTTAATTAAAGATCTTGGGGTTGAAACATTCGTAATCTCGTTGAAATGGGATAATATATATAAATTTAGATTCACACAGTCCACGGTGGTAGACTTAAACAAACCAAATAAAATCACACATGTTCCATTTGCTATAGTTCTCTTGTTACTATTTTTATATGTACTTTTAGTTTCGCCACCAGCAATATTATATAGTCTGCTCCTCCCCTTAGTTCGATAACATTCCCAATAATAATAAGCATGACAAAATTTGTTAATATAAATATGTATGCATTGAAGTGAGACAAATCAATCTTCTCCAAACACACACACATATAGCATAGTAGCGTACTAGCATTTTCATTGACATAATTCATCAATACATATATGGAGCCAGAACCTTATTTTCCTTCACCTGCACTCTGCTCAACAAGGTACCTCATCTTTTCAATCCTACTATACACATTTAATGCCCATATATGTTTAATTAATTAATTTGCTTGTGTTTATTTGTACTAAATGAATGAAGGTGGTGGTCGAAGGAGACGGTGGCGGTGGTGACCGGAGGTAACAAGGGCATTGGGTTTGCTCTTGTGAAACGTTTTGCAGAGTTGGGACTGAGTGTAGTGTTAACTGCTAGAGACAAGAAGAAAGGAGAGGATGCTGTGGAGAGCATTCGAGCACAATTAGGCCTTGTTGCACCTGATCATCATGTTCACTTTCTAGTCCTTGATGTCTCAGATGCTGATTCTATTAAAACCTTTGCATCCTCCTTCAAAGACAAATTTGGATCCACCTTGGATATTCTCGTATGTATTAGTATTAATTACCTATTACTTCAATTTTAATTTTTACATCATTTTGATTGATTTTATTCTGTCTCTCCACCTCTATAGTAATAAATGTGTCATTTGATGTCCACGTGAGTTTAGCTCAGTTGATAGTGACAATGCATAATATATGCATTGGTGGAGGTTTGAACTCCGAATACCCCAATTATTCACCTTAAAAAAGTGAATTTCTAACCACATGATAAAAAAAAGTGTTGATACTCTGGCTTACATAATATTCTATAACAAAATTATCCATTGTGTTAAACAATATTATAAGATACTACAATAAACATAATATTCTATAACAATATTATCCATTGTGTTAAACAATATTATAAGATATGAATACACACCTTAGACCTAGACCATTTTTTGACCAAAGACCTAGACTAGATAGTGCTAATTTTTTATTCACAAAGATATTTTTTTTTGTAAAAATTTCTTCTATTGGAAAATAAATGAAAGGATCTGATTAATTTTTTTATTATGTGATCAGGTGAACAATGCAGCTGTATCATTCAATGAGCTCCACGAGAATTCAGTGGACCATGCTGAAAACGTCATGAAAACCAATTTCTATGGTCCCAAGTTGCTTATAAAGGCACTTCTTCCCCTCTTTCGTTGCTCCTCTTCTTCTAATTCTTCCATCACACGTATTCTCAATGTTAGCTCAAGACTCGGTTCTTTGGATGTAAGTACCTAATAATTCATTGATTTACTTTACCAGGTTAATATAAGTTGGTCACATGCATAAAAAAAAAATATATTATATACCATATAATTCTATGCGTGCTCAAACTAAATATTATTATATGCAGAAGGTGACAAACGTGGAAATGAAAAGAATTCTAGAGAGTGAGGACTTGAAGGAAGAAGAGATCAAGGAAATGGTGAAAAAATTTCTAAGAGATGTGAGAAATGGAACATGGAAGAGTCAAGGGTGGCCATCATATTGGACAGACTATGCAGTATCGAAATTGGCTCTAAATGCATACTCAAAAGTGTTGGCTAAGAGATATAATATTAATAATTCATATAAATTAGGAAATACTACTAAGTTGATGAGTGTGAACTGTTTTTGCCCTGGCTTCACTCAAACCTCAATGACAAAAGGTAAGGGCACTCACACTGCTGATCATGCTGCTTCTCTTGCTACCATCCTTGTGTTGCTTCCACCACACCACTTGCCCACTGGAAAATTCTTCTTGCTCAGAAATAATACCACCTTCCAACAAGTTGCTAATTCTAAACTTTGATCCCTTCAAAAAAAATTATAAACTTTGGTCTTGATCATGATCATTGTCATTGCGACGTGGAGATAACATAAAATAAAATGTTACCCCATCATCAATTCTTGATTAATTAACTTTATCTTCCTTGTTGTCCGACCTATTGTAAGAAAATTGTATTTACTTATTTTTTTGTTATTTTTGCTAAGGTAGTTTAAGACTTTTATGATTTGAATTAGAAGTGTTTTAATTTAGTTCATGTAGTAAAATTTTAAATTGTAGATTTAGTCTAAATGTTAAATTTTGGTTTGTCATGTAATGCCCTTGTACTCATTTTTGTTTTAAAAAAATATTTTAAAATTTATGGCCCATGATCCAACTCGAACCAGCTGCCTACACAACATTGACCTATATTCATTAGCATTGTAAAAAGGGAAATATTAAGAAATGCTAAATTGTCAAAAAAATTACAAGTTTTATTATTCAACCTGAGCCGATGGAATTTGATGAGGTAGAATAATGCATGTGGTCAAAACCAGCTAAACCCGAATCATGTAGGCTATTAAGTATCACTTGTTCAACAATCAAATGAGACTTTTTGATACCCTAACAATCATGAAACATTCAACTACTTAAAATAATTTAACTGATACCAAACCACAACCTACATCTCTTTTAATATTTGTATTACAACACACGTTAAAACTAATTAATCACTATATTTCGTTTGAGAGTCACTTTTACCTTCTCACTATTTTTTTAAAAGACGACTAACACCCCTTCGAATTTAACAACTGAAACAGGAAAATATTGTATTTTTTCTCATGTCTGGATGGAAAATATCTTGAAAAAATTTCAATCGAAACTTATGTTATTATACGTTTCCAGCAAAAATGAGGGGTTGATAGAGACATTTTCCAATGTTAAAAGATAAAAAGTCGATAAGCCGAGAATGAAAGAGCCCAAAATAAAACCCGTGAAAGCCCAAAGTAAGGAATAGTCACAAAATTAGGGTTTTGCGTTCTATATATAATGCAAAGCTGCAGCCTCTGTAAACCTATCAATCTTCCCTCCTCACTATTATTACAGCGCCCCCTTAGTTTTTTTAGGGTTCTTATTTTGAAGTTCAATTTTGTGTTCCTAATCTTATTTTCTGTGTTTTTTGTTTGCGTTTTATTTTTATTATTATTATTAAAAATTCTCTTAAATGAAAAATAAAAAGCCAATTTGCAGAGCAAGAGTGTCGATAATTGGCGCTTATTGCATTGAAGGTTGGCAAAATCGATCATAGATGGCGATTCTCCGTGCCTATCAAATTTATTCAGTTTTGAATATGGCCTCGAACATCTCGCTACATTTTTAATCTGTTATTTTTGTTTATTTTTCGTTAGACACCAAAGATTCTCTAATCCTTTTTGTTGGAATTGAGAGGTGGAACATATTACTTGTCATCTGAATCCACAAATGGTGTAAAACGAGTGGAGATATTGGCTGCTGCAACATCACAAGATTTGGATCAATTTATGAATCAATTATGAAAATGTATAAGACAGATCTGTGAATTAAATAAGAAAAAAATAATCAATGATGTATAAACGGATGTTTAATCATAAGGTTTTATTTGATGAGCATAATTCTAGCCATGATCCGATCAACAAACTCAGAATTGAAAAGTATGGCTTAAATGCTTAGACACTTTTTTATTCTCAGTTTGTTGCTCACATCATAGCCGGGAAGGACACACCATGACTGATTAAACAGAGTGGAGTTGGTGGATTTAAATGAATATTAACAAATTTGATGTTACCAAAGACTGCGTCTGCGTTTACTGCTGTATTAAACAATTTAATTTAAATCTGTTTTGGGATGGATTGATTGTAGTTTCAGATCTGGAAAGGCTTTGTCCCTGTTGGATGGATTGGTTTTGCCTATACACATAATTTGGTGGCTTCAATCAAATAATAGGAAGATGAGAATATGTTGATTGTTGTGGTGGTGGGTCATGGGAAACACCACTGCAAGGAGAAAAAGGAGATTGGTTGATGGCTTTGTAACAGTGGTTGAAGGCATTAGAGAAGAAGTAAGAGGGGAGGGTTTGATGGTAGTTTCAAGGAGAGGAAAAAGAAGAAGGTTGCATATCTGAATTTTGGGTTAGGATTTGTAGAGAATTAAGGATTGATTTTGGATTTGAGTGAAGAACTTAGTTTCTGGGTTTGGTGTGAAGGAATGATGAATTTATGCATGTTTCATTAAAGATAATTGTTTAATTAAAAGTTTTATTTTAAATGGTTAATTAAATTGTTACAATAATTGTAAATCAAAATAAAAGCCATATGGAATTAAATTAAATGATAAAAGAAAAATATTACATAGTCTGCGTGACATGTCACAAGATTTTGCTGACATGTTTTAATGAGTGACCAAAAGTGAAAGAATCTAAAATGATAGGGATAAAATCTAAAAAAAAATTTTTGCAAGGACCAAAATTGGAATTCGTTAATATTACAAGAACTAGAAGTGGTATTAACCCTTTTTTTATAATGGTACTTAATAGGTACTTAACCACTTCAATAGAGACTCTCTGACAAAATGTTTAAATAGGTTCCACCTCATTTACATTTCAACAAAAGCAACTCAACAATGATTATTTTATAAAAAAGTGGTGTGGGGTCCACTTAAGAATTTGGGTCTTAAGAGACCCCCAAAAAAATATTCCCCAATGGGGGTACCTATTAAGTATCGGGTCTTAAATGGTTAAGACCTCACCATTGAGGATGGTCATAGATTCTCATTCATTCCACTTTCTACCTTGACTAAATTACTATTTTCACTCAAACGGGGCAAACTTAGAGAAGATAGTTCATGTTTTCAACCACATTCTATCTCATATTCTCTTCCACACCAAATCTCTTAAGCAAGTATTATTACTCATGGCATTTGCCCGCTTCAGTTCTCCTAATACACATACTAATTACATGAGTTTCTTATGTTTTGAGGAACATTTTGTATTGTTTTCATTCGATTTGTCGTAATTCAATTTACCCCAATTCATGCAACTCATAAGTGTTTTAAGTCTCTTCATTGAGAAATCATGTAAATCAGCAAAACAAGACATCACATGAAAGATCAAGGATATGAAGAATGAAAATCAATGGTTCGTATAAGGTTTTTGAAGACAATACAAGTTGGAAAAAATTCATCTCAAGTTCTAAAGCATTTCAAGATGGAAGAACGCTAAAAAAGGGACGAAAACAACAAAAATCGCATTGGAGCTACTGTTGGAACAAAATACATTTAACAAACATTACCCTTAGAGTGAGGGAGATTGTTAGAACGAAAAATGTTTAACATATGTTACCCTTATAGTTTTGATGATAACAAGGTATTAAAAATTGTCAATTGGATATGTTAATATTTGTTCAAGTGTACAGGACCATAGACAAAATGTTATATCTTTAAAAGGTTCTGGAAGAACAAAAGAGGGCAAAAGAATCAACAGAAAGGAAGCTTGAAGCGTCTGAAGATAAGTGCTCCTAAAGTTCAAAGCGCTCCTGAAGTGATGACGTCATCAGAAGACAGTTCATCAGAAGCACCTCATCAGAAGCAAGATCACCAGAAGTTGAAGTTCATCAGGAGTTGAAGAACTTAAAGTTTCAAAAGCTGGAATCTCATTTAATCACGCCTAAGAGTTGCTAAAGACGCAAAGAAGTGTAACAACGGCCTTGAGATGAAATTTGAAAGCAATGGATGCTTATTCTATCAAGAGCGTTGAAAAAGAACAAATGTATGAACTGTACAACCACCTTTTCCACTACTTTGGTCATGCTTTGCAACAAGACAAGGATAACAGCTCTGCCCGCAGAAATGTTCCTTCATACAAGGAATGAATTTGAAATTGATCATTCATAGGACAATAACCATATCAGGCAAAAGATCGTTGGTGATTATCAACAAGTTTCAAACGACTCTATTTGTGTGCTTGCAATTCTCCAACGTATCTTTCACACGACTATATAAAGGAGTGAAGACCTACTAGTTGGAAGAGGCAATACAACATACTTATGCAATACACACGCATACAAAAGTTAGACTCTCACAACAATTCAAAGTTGATACTCTGTTATTGTTTGCATTTCTAAGTTACTTAGAATTTCTTAGCAAAGTCCATATATTAGAAATTCTATAGTCTTAAGAGTCTTAAGAGTCTGTAATTGATTTGTATTGTTAACACCACTGATTGTATATCAAGTGTTCAAACTCAAACAATTTTATGTGTAAATCTGTTTGATTGTAAGTCTCTTGCTTGTGTGCTTGAGCATTAGAAGTCTCTTGCAGTTGTGCTTGAGCATTGGAAGTC
>Ga0315914_1004177_pt1 | contig 21656 bp, 5 predicted proteins | sample MpolenodulesMG_FD_203920 | JGI IMG/M metagenome (GOLD analysis project Ga0315914, IMG submission 203920) | Medicago polymorpha root nodule microbial communities from Los Angeles, California, United States - elongated nodules | ecosystem: Host-associated > Plants > Roots > Nodule | place: USA...
GACCACCATTTACCGCAAGTGACTAGAGACTATTGAAGGAAAAAAAAAAAAAAGTGAAATAGAGGGAGAGAGTGAGGAGGGAGAGAAAGTGATATGGTGTGAGGTAATAGGGAAGTATGGAGGGGTATTTATAGGTGAGAATGGTAGTATAAGTTATAACAACCATAAATGTGGTCAAAAAACGTGTAAACTTGGTAAAAAAAACGTTTAGATTGAAGGTTGAAAAGCTGACCAAAGTTCAAAAAACGTGTGTTTTTGAGCTCTAACCAACCGACCAACATGTGTGAGTTAACTCGCACTCAGGCCAGTGGTGCGTGACTTAAGTCACGCAGAGCTATAAGGTGCGTGAGTTAAGTCACGCGACGTGACTTAACTAACGAAAGGGTATTTTCGGAAGTTCAGCTGGGCGCGAGTGAATTTTGTTGGGAGAAGAGCAGAATTCAAGGATCAGTGGGAGTATTAAACTTGCCCATTTTGAATGGGCTACAAATAATCAAACCTAGCACAACCACTATGGATTGAGCGGACCAATGGGCCAATTTAGCCCTTTTATAGGGGTGTACATGGGTTTGGTCAACTCGAAAAATTCGATCAAACCCTTAAAAAAAAAACAAAAGAATAGGATGGGTGGGTATGGTTTTAAAAATTGAAAAAATATATAAACAATATAAGGTTTCAGAAAAAACGGACACAAACATAATAAACTCACTTATCCAATAATATTGTCAACAATTTTATTTCTATTTTCACAGGGAAGAAGGAGAATACGAAAGTATTTGTCATAAATTAAGTTTAATTCTAACACAAGACACTCTCTATATTGAAAATCAAAACATAATAGAGTTACAAATTAGGATGTTACAAGTTTTTGTTATTTTGATGCTAATGTAATTTTATGTCATGCAACTTTAATTTGTTGCAATTATTCTTTTATAAAAGTTATAATTTTATAATATCATTTATTATTTTCAGACGCTAAAATATAATGAAACAAGTTACACGGTTTTAAAAAAAATTAAGTAATTTTTATTAAAAAAAATATGATGACTAATCATTTAGTCATTTGTTAATAAACAAAAGAAACAAAAAAATAATTTGAGTTTAACTCACTATCCAATCCAACTCAAACCGAAAATTAATAAGTTTGTCCAAACCGACCAAATAATATATCAGGAGGTTATTTACCTCACCCAAACCGAAATACCATATATCATTTCTCTATTTTATCGATTCAATAGATTAATTTGTTTATGAAACCACGTGTCATTTCCAAGTTTAACACTGCTCTAGTTTGGTTTTCTTTGGTCTTGTTAACATAGCCCTAAGGGGATGCTTGTTGGGGAACCTAAAAGTAACAATTTTGCCTTGAAAATAAATAACTTTTAAAAGGTTGAATGAACGACTTTGAAACTAATATTTCTATATTAAGTTATCATATTCCTTAAGGCACATGTTAACATTTGTCTTTTTTTTATCATGCTAACTTGTGTCCTAAACTAAAAAGATAAAATTTTTAAAATCTCCAAACATTGTCTACACAATTTCTAAAAGAAAACTCCTATTTAGCTTCTTTAACTTGTGTCTTTAAGACACAAGTTGAGTTTTCTTATCAATGTGATAATTGAGAAGCAATGCAATTAGTAGCCTTTAGAAAGGAAAAAAATTCAATTGGGATTTGTCTTTAGTCCAAACTCCAATCCTGAATCGAGAATTAGTTCATAATCAACCAAAAGAATATATTTTTGTGAGAATACACTAAGTTTTCGAAGGGATAAATGTTAAGAACACTTTCTTTTTAACATTTTCTAACTATCACTCTCTCATTGGGTGAAATCCATGTGAGTCTCATCATTTTATGTGGGATCCATTTCCAAAATGTGGTACCCGCATGAATTTCATCCAACAAAAGAATGAGTGTTAGAGTAATGTTAAAAAGAGAGTGTTCATATCACTCCTCTTTCGAAGTAGGCAAGAGCCAAAGTCAACAAATATTATTTTAAACGTGATGCATTCCAAGAATTGGTAACTTGGATCACAAGGTAATAAATTTATTTACATATAGTACAAAGATTAGTAATAAAAAAACAAGAAATATGACACTAGGAGGTATGAAAGAATTGGTAACTACCAAGGTTCCGGTATTTGCACATAATCTGATATTTGGACGTGATGGATTTATGGCTATGATCGGGCTGAAATCACATTCTTATTAGGAAAAACTCTGTCCATTCTCTAATATGAGTTTGGATGTACATATTTCAAAAAAATACTAATATTTTATGCCGCCTAAATGTACACTTTAGAAAATTAAGTCAAATTCGTGTAACTTAATTCCCACTATTCTTACATGCATCATGCATGGGTCAAAAATGAAGGAAAAAAGTGGTGCATCTTGCTTACTAGCAGAGATAATAATTGAATGTGTATTTTACAGCCTATGAGAAAGATAACAATTTCAAGCCATCCAATTTTCTTCAACTTAGAGCAAGGAGGATTAATTAGATATATTGATGCTTAAAAGATTTAATCATGTTTTGTGGGATTTGGTTCTTATTGCTGCTAACAGAAATAAGACAATAAAAACATAGAGATATTCCATGCCAATTTTCTGTCTAAATGCAATTAACTAGACCAGTAAAATGACATGCAGAATTAGACTATTGGAGAGTAGATGAATTCAAACTCAAGGTTATGTTATGAAACAGATTTATTTGATGATACCATTATGTTTTTTATGGTTCGGTGAATTTAACACTACATAGTCAAAGAGAGCACAAATTTTCATATACCTTTTAATATTAGATTTTAGATATTGCTTTCTTCGATAGCTAACACTTTTCCGTCACGTACTATATTATATAATAAACATTTATGCACGGAAATAACGAATCATGTAATAAGTGTACGTATAACCTTTTCTTTATGAAAATCAATTTGAAAAGATGCATAAGAAAATGCTGGTCATCTTTTACCCAAAATTTCTTATGGGGTCTTTGTTTGAAGATTAAGAATGACATTTATGGGAATACATGACTAAGGAATGACTAAGGTTTGTTATAACGTTTAGAAAAAAAATTCCTAGATATAAATGTTATTGAGAATGAAGTAACTACTCATAACTTCCCTTATTTTCATGTCAGAAAATGGTAATGAGTATTCTCATAGAATGCTATATAGATTTTTCTCAAAACAAAATGTAACTTCCAATTTTTCCAGAAATGTTAATTTATGTGTCACACTTTTTTTTAAAATACCGAGGAATCAAATTTTCATATTTACATTTTCATATAAGTTATTGTTGAGAATAATTTTTGCGTCACTAAAACAAACACCCCCTTAGAATTTGGGTTGGGTGAGGAATGAGAAGTTGGGGGCATGAAATTACATTCTTATCCACTTAACTCATACAAAATAGACATGTAAGGTGATGGTTACCTACTACTTATAAATACAATACTTTTTGACTTTATCTTATCTTAAGTGGAACTCTTGACACACTCCCTCATGCTCTGAACTGGACAATTAAAGTGTGACTTGAGAGGTCTAATTCGATAACAGATGATCCGATAGGACGTGACTCAAAACATCATGAATATACTATATTTGAATTTTGGCATAACCTAACACAACCCTTAAAAAATTGGTTAGTAAGGTGATGATTACACACCCTTAATAAACACATATTTAGGTATTTCTCATCCAAATTGGACTCTTTAGCACAATTATCTTTAGCCATCTATGTGATTTCTAGTTCCTTTGTACCTAAAGTTACATCAAGAGGTGAATGGTTCTAATTCATGGTAGGTAGACTATCGGATTTTCAGCTATCAAATATTTGAGAAGATATGTTTCATTGCTTACAACTTTTAGTATATTCAATTAGGTACAATCTGAAGAGACCAATGAAATCTTTTGTTGGGATTGTCAGTAAGAAAAATACTAATTTGAGTAGACATGAAGAAAGTGGGAGAATTTCCTTATTGTTTCTAGTTTGGAAAAATTTGTCAAGGTGATTTATAACCGATAAATATAATCAGTTTCTATACTTTTTTTTAATAAGCTAAACTATCCAACTGAAATCGACACGAGAAGAATCAAACTGATACTTTGAGATGGCATGCTCTAAGGTTTCAAGCCAACATTACGAGACCAACCTAAGTGGGTTTCGGTTTGTGTATTATTTTCATAATTTGTGGGGACATGAAAGTAGCTAGGGTTAGAATGAATAACAGAATGCCAATGATTTATGAAGGCATGTTGACACTTTACAAAGATTAATAAAAAGTAGAAACTATGAAAATTTGAACATTCTGTTTAATTATAAACCAAGCTTTCAATTTCGCTAGGTTGTAAAGTTTGCACGACTCAATAGAAATTGATATAGAGATTCTAATGTTCTTGGAGAATTCAAACAAGGGGACAAAAAATCTCTTTCAATTGTAATTATAATCAATCCTTAGATAACAGAATCAGACAAATACCGGATACCTCTCCCTTAGGTATATGGTATAATAAGCTGAATATAATCCCCTCCAATTATTGTGGATTACTTTTATAATATCTGCTCTTTTAATTAAGCATAATCTTTGTCACGCTGCATTTTATTTATTTTTTTTGGTAGTGAGTCACGCTGCATTTGATGTCACTGAATGATTACAAGTATATTACGTTATTTAACTAATAAACAACATTTTTTAATGGTTTGAAGTTTCATACATTTTTTTTAACAAGTGAAGTTTTATAGATTAATCATTACATTTCACATATCTAATAATATAAAATTACCTCTTATGTTTTTTAAAGAATTCATTTTTTTTAGCTTTGGTAATGTCTTGTTGTGCAATGTTAAAGATATGTATCCTATCTTAATTTTTAAACTTTTGATTCTTGAAAGATATATACAGTTATAACACGTAGTAAACGTTAACCTCCAAATTAAGAATTGAATTATCCAAATTAAGACTATCACAGAAATATAGTATTTTCTGTAACTAACCCTTGATAGTATGGTCCCAGATGCGACATTAATCTAATCATTTTCAATTTGGCTACCGAGCTGAAAGTGCTTCATGTGGTAGATGAGCATAATATGAAACATTTTACACATTGCAGTTGTATCCTTTTGACCGAGTCAATTGGGCAAAGAAGCAAAAAATGCATAACCAAAAGAAAGAACGAAAATTTTACAGAAAAAATAAAAAAAACAACTCACTAAAATTGTTAGGATAGTTGGAGTTTATTAGTATTAATTGGTTAGTTAGGATTAGTTGGAGTTAGTTACTCGATCAATTAGTTAGTATAATTTAACTATATAAATAGGAGTATTATGTAATATTTTGATCAATATAATTTTCTATGAATTTTAATCTCTTTTGAGTTATAAAGCTCTTTTATCTATTATTCTCCTCTCTCGAATTCTCTTACTGGATGAAATTTTCGTAATTCACCAATTTAAAAATGGATCTCTTGTAAAGTGATTAGGGATTGCAAAGCGGGCCAGTCCACTCCGTTTAGACCCGCCCCGCATAAATCCTCTTAAAACGGGACGAGCCGAGTCAAATTAGGTGATCAAATCCAAAATCACATCCCGCCCCGTTTAATGGCAGACATACGAGTTGGCGGCCCAGCCGGGAAAACAAAAATTTGTTTTTTTAGAGCAAAAAAAAAAATTAATGCATTATTTTACAACTTAAGTTGTAACAAAACACTATGCTGCTTTTATCATAAAAATATTAAAAAATAGAGATCAAATAAATGAATAGTAAAAACAAGATAATTAACAAATTGTCGAACTCAACATCATACTTAATCGCAAAATAAGTAAAAGTCTCCAACATAAAACAAAGTCGCAACATAAAAGAAATCCTAAAATAATTCCAACAACCAATATAAATTCAAAAGGATATAATAATTCTAAAAAAAGAAAGAAAAACGGGTTAAGCGGACCTTCCCGCCCCGCCATGTGTCCGTCCCGTTTTTCAACGAGTTAAGTGGGGCGAGACAACTATAGGAAGCGAGTCCAAAACTTCGACTCAGTCCACTAAAAAAGCAGGCTAAACGAGTCGGCTCCGCGGGTTGGGCTCACTTTACCACCCCTAAAAATGATAGAGCCTACATGAATTTCACTTATGAGAGAGAATATCGTGGAGAGATATTAAAAAGGTCTAAAAAAGAAATCCTCTTACATAAAAGTTAGGTATGAGTTGGGCTCGAACCAACGAAATAGTGATCAAAACTAATTTAGTTGCGTTCCCAAATTACGATATAATATTATTTACATTGTTTTAGTACGGATTTTTTTATCAATAAAAAACAATAAAAAAATATATATATAATACAAATGAAGGAACTTAGTTCGCATAGCATCAGCTAACCAAAAACCTAAGACTGAAGAATTACTAGTGTGGATAATCTTAAGCTCATTAGAAAGTGAAACATCAAATTTCAAGCAATGCATGAGCAAACACAAGATTTCAATAAGTCAACACAGAGGAAGAATGTTATCGATAAGATCGAGAGCATAAGGATGAGTGGGTAAGACACCATCCTTGATAAAAGTTAAAGTTATTTAAGAATCTAATGCATAGATGATATCTTTAAAATCAAGATCTCATGTGATCTGCAACCCATAAGAAATAGGACGAAGCTTGATTTTAATATTAGTAATCAAATCAAAACTCTCTGTAAAACCAGTGATCCAATCACCCAAGGAAATCTTGGTAAGACCCCAAATCCTGATCTACCCGGGTTATCTTGTGAGACCCCAAATCTTGGTAAGACTTCTTCACGGTCACAGCAGGCTTCTTCACATCGGGCTTCTTCACTATCTCAACAGTCTTCTTTTCCTCCCTCTTCATCTACGCAAATTCATCAAGTTCCACATTCGTAAGAATGTAAGCTTCAAGAACTGGATCACCTTTCTTCGATTCGAACAACACCTCATCTTTATATTTGATTGTTTCCCACTTATTCTACATCTTATTAGGTGTAAGCCAGTCTGAAAAAGTAAGTTGTTTGTCTTGCCGTATATCAGACCAGTCTGGAGCCTTAAGCAACAATTTACCTTGCCTCTAGACCAATTATGGTGAATGTATTCCCCATTTCAAGAACATTATTTACATTTAGTTTGATTTAGGAATGAGAGAGAAGAGAAAGAAAGTGAGAACAGAAGTAGTAAAAAAACGGTATTTTTATTTCGTTATTTCGTATAAATGAAATTGAAAGAAAAACATGAGAAAAAAAACATATATTCATAAAATGGTGTAAATATATCCCTATCTAAAATGAAATATGATAAAGAAATTAAAAAATAAAACAGAGTGAGTAGTCTAGTAATTTTGCATCAATTGATAATATTTTAGTTTCGTTTCATTTTAAGAGAAATGAATTTTGAGTGGGTTCCACCAGATATGCTTATTTCCTTCAATAGAGAATAGGAGAGTACCAATTGTATAATTTAGCATTGAAAGATTGTTGTCTCTCATATCTTATAACATTATTTATTTATTTTTTGAGAGAGAGTATAACATAATCTTTTTTTATTAATTATCAATAATTTAAAATTTTCCGTTTCAAAAAAAATAAAATTAGAGGATTATAGAAATTGGATTTGTAACCAAGAACGTGGAGATGAGATGATGCAAAACTTCTTTAGCAATTAATCTTCGTAATTGTGCGTAAATAATACATGGTTTGCGTCAAAGAATAAAAGAATTTATGTGTATTTGCAACCGTAAGTGCTTACTAAATTTTTCAACAATTTATTATAAAATTGGACTGGCACGACTACTATCTAATCTATAATTTTATATATCCCCAACAATCATTCTAGATAAATGCTTCTTGGTTAAAGAACCTTCCAATGACTAAGACAAATAAGGACGTGGATCAACCCTATATTATACCTACCCCGTGGCAAAATGCATGAATCAAGCTTACGTAGTTCCAATTCATAGCAGCTTAATTGTATACATTTTCCATATTTTGGATGGCTGCTTAATCAATTTTCAATAATTAGGATAAAATTATGGATTATCTTTTTCAATGAAGACAAAAAATCATTGTTAACAAAGCATTAGTGGATACTAAACTATATATAATGCTTTCACCTCAACATAGTTTCTCGAACGCTAGTAGAAAAATCAAATACCACATACAAACTCTGTCTCTTTTGCAAGCTAGTTTATAATTTATTATTACAGCTCCTAATCCTATTGTTGACCATGCAAGTTTAGAGTGCCTAACGTTCTGCCTTCTAGTAGGAGAAATATATTATGGTTGCAACATCAAATAAAAATTATTTGAGCATATATGTTAAAGTATATATCATTTAATAATATGAAAAATATTTCTTTTCTATTTTAGTTTTTTTAATTGTGTATATGTTAATATGTCTAAGTTTTGTGACCATACAAAACTCTATCTTATTGGGTCATTTATGTCTATCTAATGTGAGGGATGCAAAAATCTGGAATGAGTTCTCTCAATTTTCTCCCTCATGTTTCATAATATCCACCATTAAAACACAATTTTTTCTTAATTCGCTTTTTCTCTCTTTTCCGATAACTGATAGATAAGGGTAGGAAAAAAAAACCAAAAAATCAAACTGAACTTCTGAACTGAACCAAACCAAAAAAAAAAAACGAACCATAACTAAAACAGTTCAGTTCAGTTCAAAACAATCTGGTTCGTTTCGAAACAGTTTGATCCATAACTATTCAGTTCAGTTTTACTAACTTCTAAAATTCAATTTCGTTTGATTTTTTATATTTCAATGATACCAATAATAACAATCCGATTCAGTAATTTTAAATCTAGTAAACAGTTCAACTCAAATCAGTTTAGCTTTCATTTCAAACCGAATCATCCCTCTTGATTGAGATTTCAATGGATTTTGATATCACAATGAAAGAAAGTATTCATTCTTGCAAACATCCCTTTTAGTATCCAACACGTGTATAATGTGGTTTATATAAACCACACAAAGACGCAACCGTTAATGAGTAGGGCCCATTCAAACCCTCATAGGATATCATTCACATGTGATGCTTCCTCTCTCCATGCTATACTTACTTTTGACATACTACTACGTTCTTTTGTTATAGTACAATCAGATTTCTTCTCATTCTATTTTTTTTTTCACATAATAAAGGAAAATGAAAAATATAAGGTTAAATCTATTGAGTGTAATTAGTTTTCTATTAGCATGTTAATAGGGTTAGTTAGAGAGTTAGTTGTGTTGACTACTATATTGTACTTAGAAGTGAGCTTACTCAATGACATGTGCATTTTTGAAGGAAGAGTTTGCTTGATGTATAAATAGCAATACATGTGTGAAAGCAATGTGAAAAAGATCGGTGCAATATTCTGCTATTCTCTGATATACTTTCTCTTGTTTTGATGTGCGAGTGAATTCACCTGTTTGTTCTATAACAAAATGTACTTTTGTTCTTTATTTTTGTTGATTTATGATTTTATTCTCAGATATTTTTGTTGAATTCAAACCTAATCAATTACTGGATTAGTACTTGTCACGGGAACAAGAATGTTGATTTAGAGGACGGTAAAATATTTGTTTGCAATATAATTTACATTAATTTAATTTAAGTTTAATTGCAGTTTTGATCCTTTTATTTTCCCCATTTTGCATAATTGTCTTTATATTTTAAAATTTGACAGTTTTGATCCCTTCATGAACTATTTAGTCGAAAATATGGTGATATGATATGTTTTAAATGATGTTTTTAAAGAAATATTCTTATAATATAATTGAATTTCAATTTTATTCATCGTTAGATCATAAATCACATCATTTTTTTAAAACAATATCACCAATTTTCAGCTTAATAATATGATGGAATGACCAAAAGTGTCGAATTTTAAAATAAAGGACCCACTTCTTCAAAATAGTAAAATGGGAAGACCAAAACTACAATTAAGTTAATAAATTGTTGTAATAAAAAATTATTTGATGAATAACTTTTTTTATTAGTTTAAATGAAACAATGATTAAAAAGTAATTTTTTTATAATACAAAGTTAATATTAATAATAATAAATTATTTATGATTTAATAGATTTAAATTTTAAAATTCAATTTTTTTTTTTGAAAAGCCAAATGAAAAATATATTTATGAACGATGAGCCTCGCTTCAGCACAAGGTGTGCATAAAATAGAGACACCATGAAAATAATGCAACAATAAAAAGTATCAAATCAAAGAACAAAATTACATCAAGTTGTGAAATAACTCATAACAGATGAATTAGACCACCAAGAATCAAAGTAAAAAAAACATTAGGTTTAAATGCATTCAACGATCACCATCAATGAAGCTTGATCTTAGTAAGCAGTTGATCAAGATATAAATTTTCGTTGCTGAAAATCTGAGAGTTTCTCTCCTTCCAAATGGAAGACAACCAAACCACTAAATTTCCAAACAATTATACCGAAAAAATGCTTCATGTGTACCTTTTAGTCAAAAATAGTTGAGTGTCTTTTCCAGCAAAAAGTATTTTCTTACAAGCATGAGAAAAACTAGTCGAAAAGCTAATATATTTGCTCTTTCGATTATTTAATGTTTGATAAGACTCGTGCCTTTCCGATGAATGCCAACTATGTCGATACCTATAAACCCTAGGTTCTGCATGATCAGCACCATAATCATTACTGCGAAACCTGTTTCTTGACACCGACCGCCGTTGATGATTTGACAATCGTCCTCCACCTCGTTGTGCATCTCCACCACGAGACCGATCATGGTGCGAATACTGTAGGGTTACTCGCCCATCATGAGAAAGAATTTGTTCGCAAAATTCATGTAAATCCTCAGTTTCGTAATCTCCCCAATCTGAATCGCCCCTAGCCCTAACCCTAGACTGTCCTTGTCGCCTTGAACCTCCATGCCGCTGCTCCTTCTGAAACATGTCCCCTTTGTCTTCCACCTGTTCCTGCGCTTTCCCTCTTCACGATCTCAAGTCAGTCCACTCACCCCTATCTCCCCAATAGTGACACCCTACATGGATCCCTTCCCCCCTATAGTATCTTACTTCTGATGAAGGTGAATACCGACGCGGTGGCCCATGGTTGCGGAGACCGCTTCTCTCTCTCTCTCAGGACCACTCTCTCATGCTTTCTCTTTTTATTGTAAATTTCTCACCACAATTTCTAAGATAGTATTAGAGCCTTCGTTACGATCCATTGGACCACCTGTTATCAGGTTTTCACTATCGGGTCATCCACCATTTATTCCCACGAACCAAGTTCAATAGGTCATGAAGGAGTGTGTTAAAGAGTCTCACATCAAACAAAATAAGGTCTGAGCATATGTTTATAAGTAGGAGTAATCTTCACCTCACAAACCGGTCTTATGAAATTGTGTTAGGTCCAACCACAATTTTCAAGATATTTTATTCGAAAAAAATTATATATTTATGATTTACATTGTGACTAAATTAATTTTATTATCTTTTGAGTATTGAAATACGATAACAGTATATATACCCTTGGCGAAAATAGAGTTGCAATGGGAACGCATGGAAGAAAGGCAAATACCGACATGAAACAAAAGACTATTACCATTTGTTATCAATCGAAACTTCACATGGGTGCTTGAGATACTGAGAGTGCATTTAATTCGACAGTGTTCATATTACATACTACATAATCTGAAAAATAGAATTATTAGGAAGAGTCCAAGAAAGTCAAAGTCACACTCGTGCGAATTTCCTGCATAAAATGTACTGCCATGTATTTGAAAATTGTACAATATTTCCAAACAATGGGGTCCATGAATGGTACCAAACATACACTGTGGCCTGAAAACCAAAAACTACCAAGGAGAAAAAGTTTGGAATACCATTTCTGTTTTCAGTTATCCAAATTTAAAGATACATAAAAACTGAAATAATTCAAATTCTATTGTTTAGTAAGTGTGGAGTAGAAGTCCCTTGGATGAGTCCATAAATCATAACTCAAGTGATAAAATGTTAAAAAATTTAGGTCCGACGTTATGATTGGAGTTCGAACTCCGGCACCTCCACTTATGTGTGTAAGTTTGTTTATAAGAATTTTGTCTATCTATTAAAAAAATCTCTTAGATTAATAAAAAAAATTAGTGTTGTGTGTGTGTGTGTGTGTGTGTGTATATATATATATATATATATATATGTGAGAGAACCATAAAATTAATGTATTAAGGTTTTGAGTTAAGATGTACTGTCTAATTCATCTGTATGATTGTTCTTGGTTCAATGTAGATGATCATTTAGACTCTCCTGATGACCCAACAATACTACCAGAGTTGTTGGTTACTAAAGTAAAAGACTCCTTGTGTGGAAAGTCTTGATATTGCTGTGTAGGAAGTGTGAGGTAGAAGTCTCACACTTGAGTTAAGACGCGGCGTTCAACTCGTTTGTGTACTTGTTTTTTGTCTAATGTGAATGATCTTACGAGCTCCCCTCATAATCTTGCAGTGCTACCATAGTCGATGGTTACTAATTAAGTGATCGACTATATTGTGTGATTGTTCTTTGCTTAATATGGATAATCTCCCGAACTTCCTTCGGTTGAATAAGATGGTATGATTTTTCGGAGCAATAAGTATGTAATGAATTAAAATATTACTCCTTAAAATGTAAAAACATTAAAATTCTTGAGGGAATTTTTTTTCTCACCGATTTATCTCATCTAGTATACGTTGTTAGTCGCTCCAGTTGCGTACATACATGTATTCTATACAAAAATAATAATTCAAACAAAAGCTTCTCTTATGTTATGATAGTTACAATTGGAAGGACGTGCTTTTTGAAAAGGAATTGTCTATTTCATCAAACAGAAAACTAAATCAAGTAAAAATTACAAAGTAGCTACATAGGCACGAGGTTCATTTTGTTTGGACTTTAGAGTATAATGCAAGTGTTGTTTATGATGATAAATTAGACAAGTCTTGCAGTGATATTTCCCATCACGAACGTGGCAAACCCTTTGATTTTGCCTAGGCATGACCACGATGATTGATGATCAAAATTCACTCATGAATGAATGATCAAAAATTGATACGTCGTTACAATTTGTTTTGTTGCACTTGCACATGCATGATTCACATGACCTTATAGCTTAATTAAAGCTTGCAACATTGATGCTACTAGCTTGATCACGCTTCCTACTAATACAAGATTTCTTGATATGTCACTGTGGGGTCACTCACCCTTTGCTTCATAGAAGGAAAAATAGAAAGCCTTCACCAATGAGGCGCCATTTTGTATGGACCCCGAGTCCTATGTACGGTCACATCCCCAAATGATCATGCCTTTTTTGTGGGAAATAGATTCAAAACATTAATTAGTGTCGCAATTGCTAATCTCGATTGTCCGATTTTAAATTAATGGTTGAAATCGAACATTGTTTGTAGCTGCGTTAGAGAAGAAACTTTGTATCCTTTTATATCATATGAAAATGTGTTTATAAATAATTACTCTCTCCATCTCACAATAATTGTCTTTTAGTATTTTTTTTTCTTTTTATCAAAATAATTGTCACTTTAAATACCAATGCAGTATTTATTATTTTTTGTCATTATTATACTCTAATTTATTAAATTTCATTCAACTTTCTTACTCCACTAACTACAATTAATAAGGATATTTTAGTAAATGATATTAGTTTTACCATTGAAATCAAAACAATTAATCATTTTCTTAATAATCGTGCACAAATCTTAAACGATTATAATTTAGAGACGGAGGGAGTACAAATTTGTAAGAGATATTCCTTATCCTATAAATATAAACTAGTAGTAGTTTTTAACCTTAATTTAGGTTGAGTAATAAAGAAAGAGTAATTGGCTTAAACCGGAATTATAATATGACATTAAAGTTTGTCTTAGATTTTTTTGGATCGCCCCGTTACTATGTCGTCAAATCATACTCTGGATGTTCGTTCGTGATATATTTTACGAGTCAATTTTGTTAAGTTAAATTAAACTGAGTTCTAATATGTTTATTTTTTCTATTTTTGCTCTTCCAAGAGAATCATTTTAGCAAAAGAGTAAAACACTAACTTGAAGCAATGTAAGAAAAGTAATGTGTGTGATGTGTGCATAGATGGAAATCAATAAAAAGATAGAGTATCAGAGTTTGTTTAAGAGTGTGGTTAGTGGCTGGTGGGTGGTGGTGGCTCGTGTACCGAATAATACACAGAAATTTGCAAGTTCAGAAGCAGAAGCAACAAAATCAACAACTCTTTAAGGCTTGCGTGCTTCCAAGAGTAGGTACTGAAAACTACTGACTACTCTTGATCGGTTTTCTTATTGGACAACACTAATTCACATTTTCTGCAAATAAATTTCATAACAATCAGTGGACCAAAATAATATCATAACACAATCAGCTTGGTTGGTTGGTTGGTGTTTTTTGGGAATGCATAACAATAATAATAATAATAATAATAATAATAATAATAATAGTAATAATAATAATACTAATAATACTAATAATAATAATAATAATAATAATAATAATTAATAATAATAATAATAATAATAATAATGGAGATACCTTTAATTTGCATATAGAAATTGATCCGAGGTGGACTCGAAAGCTAGCTACTCGAACCGCCCAAGCTGCGGTGGAGGAATATGGCGTGAGTTTTTTGATGGAATGTTGTACTTGAAATAGGGGTTCGTAAAAATAAACAAATTTATTAGTCTGTTTATTTCATATGAACATTTTCAAATAAACAATTTGACATATCTTTTAATTTTGTAAAAGAAAAAAATTGGTTTGATTTGGGTCTGATGTAGACTAAATTGTAGGCTCATATTCTTTGGTTTATTCACACTCTTACTTTCAAGTACTTAGAAATTTAACTGAATAGGTGATTGATGAGTTAGGGTGATGCATTTCTTGGATGTATGTGTAAATTGATTTTGGGAGAATTTCTCATATATATATATTTGAGATGTCGAGGTGACTTGGTGGAAAAGTTCCTTAGCGCTCAAAAGAGAACGTAAAGAACATTCCACATAAAGTAGATGATCGTCAAATTTCTCGTGTGATTGCACTCAGAGCTTTTGGGTTACTTTGAAGAGGATATGGTTCTTTAGTATAGAAATGGATCAAAATTGAATTTGGTGTCCCAATCCACACCGTGGTCCCGAATAATCATTTTTAAAATTTTATTCCATGGTACATACTTGAGTTGGTGTCCATCAAATGTATTATGACTTTGAATGAGAGTACTTAATGAGTCCGTCAAATTCTTGGGGACCTCGGTGCAATTTTTAGTCAATGGAGCTAAAAAGTTCATAAGCCAAAACTATCATTTCACGACCATTGTTGTGGTTGAAATAGTTCCTAATTAATCTAGATTATGATGGCAACGTCTTGGCCAAACAACCTTTTCAGACAAATATGGTATAGTAAAGAATATCATTAGTGTCATGCTTTAAAATTGTGTTGAGTGAAAGAAGGAAAGAAGTGTAAATGACAGTGCAAAACATGGAATGTGCTGTTGGTATTTCATGTTATCTACATAGGAAAGATTACTCTTCAATTGGCAAAAATTATTAAGGTTATTTATCTGTAGACATATATTCTTGAATCAAATTTAGAACTATACATTTAAAGAGTTTTTGACATCTAAGTTGCATCTTACAAGTGTTTATATATTCAATTATTTTGATATAGAAATTTATTAGGAAATTTTTTTTTTGTCTAAACCATCTGACTCTAAAAAAAATAAGACATTGATAATCTAAAATTAAATCGAGAGGTGAGTAAAGTCAAACCAAATATATTCCAAACAAAATTTGAAATTTGGATCGTCGGAGTAATTTTTTCTTAAAAAAAGTTTTGACAAATGATAATATTTTTACATCAAATGACAACATAGGTGGGTCACTACAATCTGTTTCCTCCACTTTGCATGCTTCTCTTCTTTTTTCCTCTTATGAATGGCACTCCCTCCTTTAACTTGTCACTAGAGCTGATATGGATGCGATTTGATTTGAAGGAGGATATGATACCAAAAATATTGTTGGGTTGTTTATCTAATTTTGTGAGTAATTTGGCAAAGCTTCTGTCTAACATAACTGTTTGGCTACTATCAAGTACTACTACGTAACTAAATAAGATTGTTTTGATGCAGTAGACATGTGCTATTTTTTTGTTACAAGTAGAAGAGAGGATACATTAAGGGTGTGTTTGGATTGAGAGTTTAGGAGAGGAAGAGAGGGGATGGTTTGTTTTTCTTTTTTAAATTACGGACTATATAAAATGTTTTCTTAAAATAAATTAAGTGTGGTTGAAGTATTATATGATCGTTTATCATGTAAATATGTTAACTTTTTAAAAAACATTTCATAGTGCCTGTAATTTAAAAATGAAAAATAAATCTTCCCCTCCCTTTCCCTCTTAAATCCTCGATTCAAACACACCCTAAGTAAAAATTTGGATGCTTTGTTAACCATATTATACTAGAAACAAATCTTTCTTAAACAAATTAATCAAAATAGTTTATGACATAATAATATCCTTGTCAACCATCTCTAAATACTAAAATTCACTTCTTAGAAGTCTAATGTGAGCATGTTATTTTATTATTAAAGGATTCTAATGTAATATTTTTTTTAAGAAAGAGTCTAATGTAATATTAGAACCTCTACCACTATTAAGCTTGCATGCAATTATGATGTTACTAGTTGTGAAAGAATGTGATTTTAAAGTTGGTATTACTTACACCAATGGAAAGCAAACGGGTAAGAAGTTATGTGTTAGGTCTTTTTTGGTGGCAAAATCAATCCTCATAAACATAATATTTATGGACCTAGGAGACATGACATTGTTATGAATGATCATTTGAACTCTATGTAGAAGGTCAACAACCTCTGATGTTAGAAAGCTGAAAGTGTCAAAAGCAAATGGTATAAAAATATGTTGATTGTCAGAACACGCTTTCTCATGCTTAGCCTCTTTGCTTGATGCGGCTTTTAAGCATGTCTGTCCTACAGTAAAAGCCCTGACCCCTAATGCTACAAGTGATGAAACCCTAGTGGATTTCACACATGCATGTTTTCCTCCTACCCGTTTGTACACCATAACATCTACAAGTCTAAGTGTCGCTTTTCTATCTAGTGGATCAGTCAGGAAGTTCACATGTGTCTCCTTCTTCACTGATAGTCTCGTCCGTCTAAATATATCAAAAAGAACATCCATATTCAGTGCACTTCAACTCATATTGTGGCTCTTCAACCATTCTTAATCGACATTCTTTGTCTTATCCATCTTTATAAATGTCTCATTGAAACATATTTACATGAAGGCTAACTCTTATGTTCAATATTTTTGCTAATTAACTTAAATCACCATAGTTATTTCTCATCATTTTGATGCAATGGGGTGTGTATTATATATCTAGATTAATTACTTAGTCTTTTGTAATTTCTTTCCTTCTCTCATAAAAACAAGTTTTTTTTTTTTGAGGAAGTTATTTTATTAACTATGTATGTTATTAAAATACAATTAAATATTTAGATAAAACATATTTAACTCTTGAGTACTTCTAATAGTATTTCTTTTGCACAAGAGCCAAATGAATGAAATGACAGAACTGAACAATGAAAAACCTAACATCCTAAAACAGAATTATTAGGCAAGATTCTTAAATTCCACTGAGGAAATGGCACTCTTTTTTGAAGAAAAAACAAGAGGATTGGTAACGGACAAAAAAGCTTTATCTGTACACAGTAGAAGTAAATTAAAGTGGTTTCCACATCATCATACAAAGTAGTAAAAAAATTAGTGAACAGGAACAGAAACACTTCTTGGTCCCCCACACTTCAGAATCTCCTCTGTATTGGGCATTTCTAGCCTACAAAGGAAAAATGAAATGCCCTTTTTCACCACCAATGTTTCCCAATCACATGAGTCTTTTTCACTTTGGTAAAAATTTATGTACCCTCAAATTTGATCCTCTGTGAAATCTTTCCCATATCATGACAAACTTTCCTCTCAATTCACAGTTATTTCCCACTAACATAATTTCTTCCTTCTTTCCTATTTATTACTTAATTTATTAATTTATTTTTTGCTTTTTAAGTAAATTTTACTCAGAGCACAGAAGTTCATGCATATACTACTAACTACTTTAAACTTGAAAATATTAATATTAAAAAATTAGAATCATTACATTAAAAAATACTAGTATTATTTATAGATATACTTATATTAAATTTCATATGGTAATTATATGAAACAAAATGATGCTTCTAAGTGTTATGCCAGCATTCAGTAAAAATTAATTTATGCAGCATGAATTTTTATTTTTTGATAATTGTTTATGCACCATGCCATGAATTATTATTCCTCTCTTTTCCCCACCAATTTTATTTTTGGTGACTTTTCCCTACCAAAATGAACAAAGTATCAGTGTAAGATTTTGCTGCATTCAATTCTCGTCTCTCCCTTTCCTCACTGACGTGGGCATTGGGAACCCACCTCACTAAAATAATAGTTTTCTGTTAGCCCACATTAATTATACTAACATAGTGTAAGAAATAAATACTTTTTCATATAAAAATCACAAATAATGCTCCAATGTCTTCTTTTTAATTATCAATTTAGTACGTTATTTATATAAACTAAACAATTTTATTATTTTTATTAAATTATTCATTTTTTCATGTAATATCCTTAATTATCTATAACCTCATCCTTTTAAAATAGGATCTTGTTAATAAGTGTTAGAGTCCAAAATTTTACCAACCAAATTTATTTTATTTTGTATCTAATTTTAAGTATTGTGTCACCTTTTTTTTAGTGGTGAGCGTAAAACACTTGTTTTATTTTACTAAAATTTAAAAATTATATAAAAAAGAGAATAATAATATCACCAAGTCAATTTATCATGTATTGGAACTAAATTAAAACGAAACGGCTCTGAGCGATGAGAGGGGGAGTGCGAGAGACACGCGACGGCCAGCGGCTCCGCCATGGGCAGTCGCGCCGGTTCATCTGGCCGGCAGCGAGGAACACAGGGGGGTAAGGGTTCCAGGCAGGGTGCCACAAACGGGGGGGACGCAGGGGATTGGATTGATGTGAGTCCGAGAAGGCGGAAAGCGCTGCGACAGGAAGGAAGCGGTCAGGACAGGTATGACAGGGGTGATCGGAACAGACAGAGGGACACCTACTTCAACTATCAGTCTAGGTTTACGAATGATTTGTGGGAGGACCGGTATGCTGGACATTATGATGCAGGGTCAGAATTCTCCAACGACAGGCCAATTCTGTGGGGGGACAGTGACAGTGTGGATGACGGTGCAGACAGCGATGAGTCTCGTGAGGAGGGAGAGTGGTCTCCACCAGCGCGTAGGCAAGGAACAGCCCGGCATACAACGAAGCGCGCAGCTGCTGTGGTGCAACACCAGAAGCCGCACACAGGTTCTTGGGATGGGAAGGGGACAGACAAGGCTCCATCTTTTAAACGGTTCGTAACGTTTTATATAACTAATTTTCCTCCACAGGCTTCGACTGTTTTCTTGCGAAAGGGGTTTGAGGTGTGTGGAATTCTCGAGGAAGTATTTGTTGCTAGGAATATAAATGTGTACGGTGAGGTGTATGGGTTTGTTCGGTATGCTAAAGTGCGTGATGTGAATAAACTCTTGAAAGCTTTAAACAATGTCAGTTTTGGTCAGTTTCATGTCTATGCTAAATTAGCAAGGTTTGACAAGAGGGTGCCTAAGGAGGGGGAAGCAGGGAGGGTGCGTGTGCGTGAGGGAGAAGGAGGTAAGGTTGAGGGGAAGGTGACTGGTGCAGGAAGGCGAGTCACAGCGGTGAGGAAGGTGTTAGAGGGAGAAAAAAGTGTGAGAATGGGGAGTGAGAAGGAGGACGAAGGGTTGAGGAAGATGACGGGGTTTGAGGGAGAGCTGAGAGTGGGTTCGGTGGTGTTAAAAATGGGGAGGAAGGAGAGGCGGAAGGTTGGTGAGGGAGAGAATGTAGTGGAGGTAGGAACGGGGAAGAGCGATAGGAACATTAGCACGGACAAGCAGACGGTATCAAAAACATTTGTGAGACGGTACACTCTGTGTGACGAGGATGTTGAATGGGCAAGTAACGGTTTGGTTGGTACAGTGTTGAATGGGGAGTCGATACCGATTATTCAGGATATAGTGGAGGACGCAGGCTTCAAGGATATCAATATTATTCCCCTTGGGGCAGACAAGGTTTTTGTTCATTCGCTATCAGATGTAAGTGTCGTTGACATTGTGGGGAAAGCGAAACCATTCTTTGATCTTATTTTTTCGAGCATCTCTAAGTGGGAGAAAAGGGCGATGCCGTATCATAGAGGTGCTTGGTTACGTGTGTATGGGATTCCGCTACATGCTTGGAATGAAAATTTCTTTAAGTTATGTGTGTTAGATCGTGGGAGGTACCTGCGCACGGACTCGTGCTCGTTGAGTCGTGAACGGTTTGATTATGCAAGGGTTTTAATAGCTACGTCATCACTCGATGTGGTGAACGTGACGAAAAATATTCTTATTGATGGTGAAAGTGTTGCCATCAAAATTGTGGAAGAATGGGGGTTCAACATGGGAGAGGATGTTTGCTTGTATGAGGATGATGATAAGTCCGTTAAGTCGTGCCCGGAAGAAGACGTATTATGTGACGAGTTGGAAACAAATAATAGGGTGGAAAATTTGGCTAACAAACTTGATATAGAAATCGCTCGCGTGGCAGAAGAAGATAATCTGTTTGAGGAACGGACTAAGGAGGGGAATATGGAGACAACGGAAATGCAGGCACCAGTTGGCGATCCGGGTAGTCCTATTTACTTAAAGCAAGCAGAGATGTGTTATTCTAATGCGAAGGAATTATCAGCACGTGGGGGAACAAATACCGTGACTCAAAGCAAACAGCTTTCTCACGGGGATGAGTCGGATTCGTGTGAAAAACCCATGTCCCATGCTTCGGGGGTGCAGCGAGTTCAAGTCAAGGAAGGTGTTCGGAAACGGAGAATTCAGTCGACAACAAATTGTAACAAAGAAGCTCAATCCTCAGGGTCTGGTCCATGGAGTGTTGAGTGGCTTTACAACGCTCAACGTGGAGATGTCGGCTTAATTTCTTCTAACCAGAAACGATTGAAAAAGACTCTCAAGGCAAAGAGCAGTATAGGCAGGGGAAACAGACTTGTTGAAAGTAAAAAGAAAGCGGGCGGTGCACTTCGCCATCCGGTGCTTACTTTAAAAAAGGTGGCACGGCTGCCGACCAAAGATCGACAAGAAGTCATGAAGGTATTGAAGCACTCTAACATTATGAAAGGATTGAAAAAAAAGGTCCGAAACCGTCAGCGTCAAAGGGAGAGAGTCACACAGTCATTGGAGGGGAACCAAAGTCTCATTAATGAATCATCTTCATTGGCATCGGTAAATAAAGATTGGAAAAACTGGGTTAAATTACAGGGACAAGAGGAGGAGGTGGAGGAGGACATCCGGGACATTGGTAAAGCTATTGGTTTAACTTTTAAAGGCGACTTGAATAACAAATTTAGCGTTTTGTCACGACCCAAGACGCTTGACCAGGGACCAATTTTGTCGGAGGTGGATGGCCATGAGAGGGAGGGGGTGCTTAGGGGGCGTGGTGGTGGCAACAGGTTGACGCGGGA
>Ga0315914_1004180_pt1 | contig 21652 bp, 8 predicted proteins | sample MpolenodulesMG_FD_203920 | JGI IMG/M metagenome (GOLD analysis project Ga0315914, IMG submission 203920) | Medicago polymorpha root nodule microbial communities from Los Angeles, California, United States - elongated nodules | ecosystem: Host-associated > Plants > Roots > Nodule | place: USA...
CCCCAGCAAAAATCAAGAATTAATAGAGTATAACTTTTTCCACCTTATCTTATTCTCGCACGCCCTATTTTTTTCTTTCGAAAGTACCCTTTGTTTGAATTATATAATTTGAAACAGATTGATAGGTATTTTCATATTATATATTTGGAAGGAAAAATAATATAAATAATGTGTGTCGTATTTGATATCAAAGGTCTCTGCTGATCGTCGTACAATCTCTGCATAAACTGCAAAGCAATTGCAGAGATTGTATGAGTGGTCAACATTAACCATGAAATCATAAACACTCCTATATAACTAAAAAAAAGTGAAGGAAAAGGTAAGAAAGGATGAGAAACGTTTACAATGAAACGTTCACAAATGAAACGTTTACAATGCTCCAATTGACCAAAGCTGCATTAAACACACCACAAACCGTCCAAACCTTGGGTGAAACGTCACAATCAGGGAGGTTTCAGATTATATAATCTGAAATTGTCTAAATCTTTTTCGATTGTATAATCCGAACAACCCCAGACTGTGTTTAAGTTTGATTTTTGGAGGGTTTTCATGGGAATGACATGGGCAAAAATAAAAAAAAGGCACAAAACATAATTAAATGGTTTAAACCAACATAATAACATAAGTGATGAAACTTCTAGGAAGGTGTTCGAATATGTGTTTTTGTACTTGATCCAACTAGCATGTCAACTGACATATTTCGATCGACAGGTCAACTGGATCAAGTTCACAAGAACCTCTTCGGAATCAAATCTGCAACATAATGGTGAAAGATAAAGTGTTTCAAAAGGATTGTTTTGAGTTAGATCTTGCTGCCTTACTTACTAACATATATATTGCCAAGGGAGCACAATGTACCCCATAACAACCTCTTGGTGTTCATATCTTTCGAAAGATTTTTTAAAGTTTTTTTGTTATGTTTTACAACAAATGAACCGAGCACACTAATTTATAAAAGTTTATGTGCGTCGTGGACCACAAATTAGTTCGTGTAAGAAGCTCTTAAGTAAGACAGATGAAAAACTCATTTGATTAAATTAAAGATTAAATAGATTAAGGAGATAAAGGTCTCATAAAAGAAAAAATAGTAACGTGCCAATTAACACATTTTCATTAAAAAAACACATTTGACCAAATTGATTAATAAGTACCACTAAACTGGATTTTTTTTTTTTCTTTTATACTCTTCCATGTACTTTAGGAAGCAAAATATTGATAGGAAGGAAAGAGCCATTAAAAGATGAAACAAAAGATAAGTGACCAAAATCAACCATATGTTTTTTCTTTGTATTGTCTACACTAGTCCCTCCGGGACATAGTAACCAATTTTGTCTTGAACAAAATTTTCCCTATTCCGTCTCTTTTGGATCATTGATTATTTCCAACTTTCTAAATTTAGATCAACACATTTCTTTCCTCCACAAACTTCACTAAGGAAAAAAAAGACCTCTCTTTTCTCTAACAATCAATTTCACTCTCACTATCACCACCTTCTTCATAATTAACCTTAACAAAATCAAATAATCTATGGCACTTCCAAACAAGTCACGTAACAGCAGAAGAACCTCATCAACATCTTACACATCAACTATAACAACATTAGTCTTTATTACACTATGTGTCTTAGGTCTATGGATGCTAACATCAAACTCTGTTGTTTCACCTAAAACACGTTCAGCTGTTGATAACTCTGCTTCCACCACCAACGATTTTTCTTCCAATGATGACCGAATTGATCAAACCAACAAGAACAACGACGACAATAACAACAATAACAATAATTCAGATGATTCAACATCCGAAAGCACCGCCAACAACAACAATAACTCAGATGAATCAACATCTGAAAACACAACCAACAACAACAATAACTCGGATGAATCAACATCTGAAACCACGAACAACAACGATGACGACAACAACAAGAAGAACTCAGATGATTCAACATTAGAAACCACAAACAACGAGAAAAACTCGGATGGATCAACATCTGAAACCAACACAAAGAGCAAAGATCAAAAGGATACTACTACTGTGTATGGAGACAATCCTGGTAATCTACCTGATGATGCTATCAAAAGTGATGTTGCTAATAACAACAACAATGACCAACCAAAACAAGATCAAAAAAGTTCATTTTCACAAAAACAGAAACAAAAAAATTCAAACGATGATCAGAAAAATACTGTTTCTGAGAAAGATGAACAAAATACTCAAATGTCTGAAGGAAACAACAACAAAGATGTTGCAGAAGGTGAAAACCAAAATGCAAAGGGTGATCAACAACAAGATGGTCAAAGGTTTGACAATAATGATCAAGGGTCTAAGAACAATGAAGATGGGGTGAATGAACAACTAAAAGAAAACAAAGGCGAAAATGAGATCAACGAAAAGGAACAAAAGAAAATGTCCAAAGAAGAACCAAAAGAACAAGAAAATGAGAGTCGGGAGGAAGCAGTGGAGAAGCCGAAACCAGAGAAGAAGAAGAGGAGGAAATCGTCGAAGAAGGAATCGAAGAAACAATGGTCGACACAAGCAGATGAATCTAGAGGTGAAAAGGAGAGACAAAATATCAATGAATCAGGTAGTAGTACCAGTAGTGTTGTTGATCAAGAAGTGCAAGATTTGAAGTGGAGTATCTGCAATGTAACAGCTGGTGCTGATTATATTCCATGTTTGGACAATGAAAAGTATTTAAAGACTTCACATAGAAAACACTATGAACATAGAGAGAGGCATTGTCCTGAGGATGCACCAACTTGCCTTGTCTCACTTCCTAACGGATACAAAACACATGTTCCATGGCCTGGTAGTAGAGATAAGGTTCTAATATATATTGCCCTTCAATATAATACTTCTTTTCTTAAAGTTAGGCTATAAACAACTTAATTCCGTGCTTATAACATAAATGTTTATCATATAATAAGTGTTTATGTATAAACTATCTCTATAACAAAAGATAAAATAAAGTAAGACTTAGAATTCCACATAAGGTTGAAACTCGCATGGCAGTGAAAAGATCACGAGTAACAGTTATGTCACATAGTCTCGTGGTCAAGTTTGACCCGATGGAGGAGCCAGACTATTACAAAAAAGTCGCTATTTTTTTTGTAACAATTTGACTCTTCCATTGTATTCAAACTTGATAACAGGGCTCGGAAGCTATATACTGTTTTCATAAGCTATCATGGAGAGCTTATGAAAAGAAGTTGAAAAGACATATTATAATTTTTTTTCATAAGCTCTCTCAATCAAAATAGCAAGTGTTTATATTAGGAGATAAACTCAAATAAGTCAATTTAAACATGAGTTTCTCATAATTAAAAACATTATTCTGTGTTTCAACAGATATGGTATCACAATGTACCACACATTAAGCTAGCTGAGGTGAAGGGACATCAAAATTGGGTGAAGTTGATGGGTGAGTTTTTGACATTCCCTGGTGGTGGCACTCAGTTCATTCATGGTGCTCTCCATTATATTGATTTTCTTCAAAAGGTAATAATTATTTTTCTTAAATAGACCAAATGTTATAGATACTACACAGTAATCCAATGAACTTTTCTTAGTTGCTTAGGCAACACTGAGCTTATGGGAAAGAATCATTGTTCGACTTCTAGAGTATGTAATGTACAATGTTAATCTTAATTTTATGTTGGTATAATATAAGTGTACAGCCTCTACAAAAAAAAAATATGTGTACACTTTCACACATGATTGTTGAAAAGAATGGTTGACTGTTGCACAGGCTCAACCAGATATTGCATGGGGGAAGCATACAAGGGTTGTATTGGACGTTGGGTGTGGTGTTGGTAGTTTTGGAGGTTACCTATTTGAAAGAGATGTTATTGCTATGTCTTTTGCCCCAAAAGATGAGCATGAAGCACAAGTTCAGTTTGCACTTGAGAGAGGAATACCAGCCATATCTGCTGTCATGGGTACTCAAAGGTTGCAATTCCCAAGCCGTGTCTTCGACCTTATACATTGTGCGCGATGTCGAGTACCTTGGCACGAAGAAGGTTGATCTCACTACATCTCTTTTTCCTTGCCTTATTATTTGTTGTTTTAGTTTGCATTGATCATGTTATAATTAGAAATGTGTTACTCTTTTTATAGGGGGTAAGTTGCTTTTGGAATTGAACCGGGTTCTTAGACCAGGTGGTTTTTTTGTATGGTCTGCCACTCCTGTGTACCAAACGTTAGAGGAAGATGTGGAGATATGGAAGCGTAAGATATATAAAATATATAATCAAATACATATCTTATCTTTGTTATGTAGTAATGAATAATAATAACTTGGAATCTTGTTATTTTCTTTGTTATACATATCTTATCTTTGTTATACATGGTTATATTTTGTTATTTTCTTTCAGAAATGACCGCGTTAACCAAGTCCATGTGTTGGGATCTTGTGACTATAAAAAATGATACTCTGAATCAAGTTGGTGCTGCCTTCTTCAGAAAAAAAACTTCCAATGAATGTTATGAGCAGAGAGATCAAAGCCAGCCTCCAATGTGCAAAGATGACGATGATCCAAATAATGCTTGGTAAACTCAACTGTTGGAATCTTTTAGATGCATGGATAGAAGTAGCTCATGAAATGGTTTTGAATTACATTTACATAACAATCCTTAATATTGCAAAATGAAGGATACGTACGATTGATGTGGCCTAATGTGTAGAACTAATTTAAAACCATGAAAACAAGAGAGAAGTACATTGTAACAATTTTTCATTTTTATCTATCAAATATATTATAGGTATGTACCTCTACAAGCTTGCATGCATAAGTTGCCTGCTGACAGCACTGAGAGAGGAGCTAAATGGCCTGATGCTTGGCCTCAAAGACTACAAAAAGCACCATATTGGTTAAACGATGCACAGGGTGAAAAACCATCTTCTAAAGATTTTGCAGCTGATGGTAAACGTTGGAAATACAATGTTGTAGATGAGCTTAGCAACATGGGTGTTGGTTGGTCAGATGTGAGAAATGTCATGGACATGAGAGCCACCTATGGAGGGTAAGCATTCCACTTGGACTATAAATAACTATTACATGTTTTAAATTACTTCTAGTATTATTAGTCCTAATAAAGGGTCTATAAAAAAAATTAGTAACATTATTGAATAATTGATCATGAAGGGTTATTATTATCAAAGTCATGTTATGTGTGTAGATTTGCAGCAGCTTTGAAGGATCTTCCTCTTTGGGTATTCAATGTGGTGAATGTGGATGCTGGAGACACACTACCTATCATCTATGAGAGAGGTCTTATTGGAATATACCATGATTGGTGTGAATCCTTCAGCACATATCCACGAACTTATGATCTACTGCATGCAGATCATCTTTTCTCAAATCTAAAGACTAGGTATAAATGAAAGTATCACCATATATTTTCATAGTATTTCTCAAGAGGCTTAAGAATTTGCACAGATTTGGTTTACATTATTATATTGTTTTGGCTTCTCAGGTGCCAACTTGTTCCTGTTATAGCAGAGGTTGATAGAATACTTAGACCAGGGGGTCATTTGGTTGTCCGTGATGAAGCTAGTGTAATTGATGAAGTGGAGAAGTTGGTGAAATCTCTGAATTGGGAAATAACCTCCAAAACCTCCAAAAACCAAGAAGGGTCGCTCTGTGCAAAGAAAAGTCACTGGCGACCCAACTCTTAATGTTCAATCTCAGACGAATAGTTTCAATCAAGCAGAGCACATGCAGTGACATTGGTTTCAATACGGTATAGACCTTTGATGGCAGAATAGTTGTCTGAAAACATGATACCCTTCTATTGATGTATCATTCAAGTATTACGCCACAGTCGATGCTGTAATACATGTTGAGGAAGTAACAGAATTTGTAGTTTGTTGATTTAAAATGTTGTCCAATTATTCTGTTGGATCATTCAGAACTATCAAATCACCAGAAGTGGTGTGCTACTTTTTTACATTAGTACCACTTGAAAACTATGTAGTAGACTTCTTATTTAGCATCATGCTAGGCAAATGTGTCAAATGGTGCAATGCAAAAATGAGAGAAATATTTAGTACCTTCAAATATTGTAAGAGTTCCCGAACCCCAAGAACTATATAAATTCTAAGGAACTAAAAACTCAATCATTTATATAAGCATTAACAAGGTCATCCACTTAACCCATATGTTTTGAGCCAGGGAAATAAGTATACAATGCTATAATAAAATGCACAGGGCTCAGAAATCAGAAACATCACTACACCATCATATTCCTACATAAACAAATAAACTTCCAAACCTTTCTGTAAATGAACAATAAATTCATCATACTTAATTTCATTGAGAACGATTTATAGATTAAAAAGTTGTATACTGTAGGAGTTCCCGAACCCCAAGAACTATATAAGTGTTCTAAGGAACTAAAAACTCAATCATTTATATAAGCATTGACAAGGGTATCCACATAACTCATGTATTGAGCCAGGGAAAGAAGTATGTAATGCTAAAACAAAATGCTAATGGTCCAGAAACTGACAAATCCCATAACATCTTCATTCCTACCTATACAAGCATAAACTTACAAAGACTTTTAAATGAACCATAAACTTAATCAATTAAGAGCATTCTATAATTATAAGTTAAAAGCTAAACCAAAATGTATTGCAGTATATGGATATTGAACAATAGTAGGTAAAAGAAGTGTAGGAGTTCCCGAACCCCAAGAACTATAAAAGTTCTAAGGAACTAAAAACTCCCAATCATTTATGTAAGCATTGACAAAGGCATCCACTAGACCCATATGTGTTGAGTCATGGATTATTAATCAAGTAAGCAATGCTAAATCCATTCCAACTTACAAAAACATAAACTTCCATAAACTTATTAAATGAAGAACCATAGACTTATTCAATTAAGAACATTTAAAAAGTTAAAAATTAATCCAAACAGTATTAGTAAATTGATATATTCAACAATAATGGGATATAGAATTGCAGGAGTTCCCGAACCCCAAGAACTATAATTGAGTTCTAAGGAACTAAAAACTCCTCATAATTTATATAAGCATTGACAGAGAAATCCACTTAACCCATATATGTATTGAGCCATGGATCATTCAAGTAAAGCAATGCTAAAACAAAATGCTCAAAAGTTGTTGCAAGAACACTTGTGATTGAAGGACACGACACCGACACTTGTGATTGCATTGAGGATTGAAGCACAGACGCCAGACATTTTATCGATCTCGACCTGTTGGTATCAGTGTAATGTGTCCTGTGCTTCAATCAAAACTCAAAAATCAAAAACCCATTTTCATCCCATAATTCATCTTCATGCTTCGAACGAATAAAAACATCACACATGATATCATAAAAGCAGTGTATAAACATGATTATAGCAATTATTAAACAAACTCATCTTCATGCCTTTTTTCTCTCTGAAAAATCTAATCCATTGCAGCATTAGGAATTATCAAAAACTATATAGAATTATAAGTAAAATTGAATCACTTGATGGTAATGTTGACATGAGATAAATACAGAAAAATATAAAAGAAACCCTTGGAAATCAAATCAGGGTTTGGATTTGGGATTAGAATCTAGATCTTTATCTTTATAAAGCTTATTATATTCTTCAAGCTCGTCATAATAAACATCCCAAACACATCTGACGCATCCGCTACCACAACAATCACCGGGATCGGGTTTCTCCGGCGGAGGAGGAACCTCCTTCTTCTCGGCGGTGGGTTGGATCGGGTGTGGCGCGGGTGTATTATCGGTTCGTGCGGGTTCAGCCATTTGATAGGGTTGAAAGAAATAATAGGAAGAGGTGCGTTGAATGCGAGGTTTTGTGTTGATGTTTAGAGGGAAGAGTTTTTGTGTCAAATCGTAAGTTCCAGCTCTCATGGTCAATATGCCCGCCCCGCCACCAACTCTATCTACTTTTATGTAACCCCCAATTTCTTTTTTATTATTATTTTTTTTCCAAGGAAATTACCTATTTTTCTTGATCACTTCTCATTTCTTACGAGAAAAAATATATTTATAGAGGTGCATTGTGTAAAACTATTTTTCAATTACATCCATTAGGTCATCATATTATCACATAAGCTCGTTTTATAAAATAGTGTTTATATTCAAATACTTGATGGGTTTCATGTCAACCGCACAATTCTTAAATTGGTTTGTTGACTATGCTACATATTCTAATGTGATTATATTTATAGTCACTTGTTGGGCTATCTAACAGATTCGAAATGACATGGTGTTCAACGACAACAAATGGATTATCTAACAATGTCTTAACAAAATTCATTCTTATATAACCCTTTTCTTGGAGGTACTACTCCTACCATTCTTGAAGATACCATTAAAGTTGATGTGGATGAAAGCTTTTTCAACAATCCTGGAAGATCGGGCGTTGGGGGCATCTTGCGCAACAACAATGGCGACTAGTTACTTGGGTTCTCCGGCTTTATTTGAATCTTTACTTCCTTATGTGTCACCAAATCTAAGACTTTAGTAGTTGATTTTGCTTTTCATGAAACTTCTCATATTCATCCGTATGATCGGCTCATCCAAAAAAAAAAAATTTGCATGGGAGATCAAAACATTTCAATTCCATAAGGATCAACTAGTTACTTTCTTAAAGTTTTACAAATGGTAATCAAGCGAACCAAAAAGAGAAAAAAAAAAAAAAAAGGTAAGAGAGTTGTTAGTCAATGCCCAAACAAGAGAAAGGATCTAGTGTGTGTAGGCATTTTCATGTTCTAAATGAATTTTTATCAAACTTATAAACCTGTCACCAAAACTTTTACAAAATTGTTTGTCACGGATTTTGAAATTATTAATGAATGGGGACTCTAAATCAATAATTTAAATGTTGCGTCCCTGGTCTGCTAATGCAACATATCCATTCCTCCTTAAAATAATTAATAATTAATGTTCAACTAAAAGATAAACTAAATAAATGATACACAATTCACAACATGTATCATCTATATTTTCAATGCTTATGGAATATCTCATCTAGAAGTAGTAATTAATAATTTTTTGAAGGTTGCCAAGTCAAATTTTGCTCTGAACTAAGCTTTGACATTTATCAACCTCTTTGATTTTCAGTGTATATTTTTTCTTTCCTTTGATCATCTCCTAGCTCCACCTTTTTGTACGAGATAGAACAATTTATTAGGCACCATGTTCATGAGTGAAGTGAATCACCAAATAATCAAAACCAACGGAATAAATATACATGTAGCAGAACAAGGAACAGGACCACTAGTTCTACTCCTTCATGGTTTCCCAGAAATATGGTATTCTTGGCGCCATCAACTCAACTACTTGGCCCAAAATGGTTATCATGCTGTTGCACCTGATTTAAGAGGATATGGTGACTCTGATTCTCCTATCAACCCCAATTCATACACTCTTCACCATATCGTAGGTGACCTTATTGGTCTTCTTGATCATTTTGGTGAACAACAAAAGGTATGTATGTCAAAACCAAATTTCTTGAGCCTCAAGGTTTTTTTAGTTTAATAATTGTACACTTACAAATACAAAAAGGAAACAAAACGATATTATGAAGCCCTTTTTTTCTGCACATTCGATGCCTAATTAATCACCTTCAAAGATATGGTTAATTTAGTTGAGTAGATGGTATATTAAGTCACATTCAAAATTGTGGTCGATTCAAGAATTTGGAGGTCTATCTTTTAGTTGTGGCATATTCAACAACTTTAGGTTTTTGCAGATGGGCAACCTTTTCATGTTGTAGATAGACCTCCAAATTCATGTCCAACGTGACATTTTCATGTTGCACCAAGACCTCTATGTCAATTTTATTGATTATTGCAAGACCATATGTTTGAGTCAATAACACCGAGGCCTTAAGTTTACGTCTACCGCTTTAGGTTGGATCAACGTCATATTTTACTGTGTAGATATTTATTGAGATATGATTGAACACAATTTTAGTCCTTAAACTATCCTTTTTCCTAATTTATTCCCTCTATCTCTTTTGAATAAAGGCATATGTAGTAGGATCTGACTGGGGAGCAAACATTGGATGGCACCTAAGTCTATTTAGGCCTGATAGAGTGAAGGGATTTGTTGCTCTAGGTGTTCCTTACTTTCCAAGATCTCCAACAGATAAAACTGTTGAAACTATAAGAAAAGTATATGGAGATGGAGCTCATGTTTGCCAAATTCAGGTAGGTTACCCTTTTTATGGCTTGAGAAAGTAAAGATCAAAGAACTATACTCGAGAATAATTTTCATTGAAATTGCGTGGTTGCAGGAGCCAGGTCGTGCAGAGAGAGCTTTTGCTAGATATGATTGTTTGACAGTGATGAAGAAGTTTTTGCTGATTACATGGACACATTTTATAACAGCTCCTCCTGGCATGGAGGTTGTTGATTTCTTGCCAACTCCTTCAGTTTTGCCGTCGTGGATAACCGAGGAAGAACTCATGGTTTTTGCAGACAAATTCCAAGAGTCTGGTTTCACGGGTGCATTCAATTACTATCGTGCAATGGACCTGTAAGTACCATTTTTCCTATGTTTTTTTGTTTAGTTTTTATACAACAATCCATTTATTCACACTCAATGGTTCAGAAGCTGGGAGCTTCTAGCACCATGGCAAGGATCAAAGATAACAGTTCCAACTAAGTTTATTGCTGGAGACAAAGATGTTGGTTTTCAAAATGGGGGAACAAAAGATTTTGTGGAAGGTGATATTTTCAAGAGTCTTGTTCCCAACCTTGAAGTAGTTATACTTGATGGTCACCACTATATACATCAAGAGAAAGCTCAACAAGTTTCGGAGGAAATCCTTTCCTTCATCCGTAAACTATCTCTAGATTAGGGAATCTTCAACAATTTTCGTTTGAGATAAGTATTGTCCACCCCTTTGTCTAGCTTGTGGCACGGATGCGATTTTTCATATTAAATGTAATAACTTATGTGTTGTTTTTACTATTAACAAATCACAACATGAGAAGTGAATTGATTTTAGATATATGGGATATAAAACAAAGTTCGTGCTGTGGGGGTTGTGAAATGAATGACTGTCTATTAATTACCAAAAGGTTCAGAAATTGTCAAAAGGTTCAGAGTGATTCCCTTGTAAAAACCCTGAACACCTTCAAATCTGCAGGAACATAACATAATCAACAATGCAAAAAAGATTGATTCAATTTGAAATTATCATGAGCATATCCTACAAATTTAATGATGAAGGTAATTAGAACTGTAATTGACAAAGAAAGAAAGAAAGAAAATACGAACCTCTTTGCGAGTAATGGAGAAGATGGCGTGAGCAGTGTTGTTATATTTGGGAAATTGAGAGAAGAGTTGACCCTCTTTAACTGTGAAATCATCAAGTAATGGTTGAAAATATTGAATACTAGAAAGTAAAATGGGTTATATGAAAAATAGACAGATAGAAAAGGAACCTTGAAGCCTAGTTTGGACAACATCGCGGGGATACTGAACGGCGAATGCGACAGCGAAGCCTCCAGCAAGAGTTCCAGCGGCGATGGCTTTCTTCCGTAGCAACTGATCGCGCTTGGGCCGTTCAGTTGACATGTTAGAAGATTTGAGTTTCAAAGAAGATAAAAGTTGAGCGTCGTCAATCGTCATTCAATGGAAAAAATGGAGAACGCAAATGTGAAGTGAATCAACTCATGTTTTGTACTCTCACTCTCTGGTCATTCAAATATGTCTCTATTTTTATGTCAGCTGCACCCTTCAGATTGTTGAATAAGTTCATTCTAAATATATGAATTTTTAAAACTGTCAAGGTTTGATGATAAAGTGTAATTCATCTGCTGGCACATGTTGAACATTGTCATGCTTTTGCCATTTTTCGCAACCTCTAGCAAATTTCACAGTCTTTAGCCATTGTTGGTCAGAATACGTTTTTATCTTTTCAAAACCTAGTTCATTTGAACAACAGCTTGATGTGCACCACAAACCCCTTCATGGATTTCAGCGAAAGCTACATAAGCGACTTCTTCAGCCAAGCATCTTGCTAAATTTCAATCAAACACTTGTTTGTACAATTCGTCATCAATTACGGTGTTATACAAAGCTATGTACTTCAAATTCTTACTATGATTTGAAGTAGTTTTTTTTTAGATATTTGACAATGTCTAGCCTCTAATCCCCTTGTTCCTAACCTTGAAGTGGTTAATACTTGATGGCCACCATTATATACATCAAAAGGAAGCTCAAGAAGTTTCAGAGGAAATCCTTTCCTTCTTCCCTAAATTATCTTTGGATTAAGGAATCTTCAGCAGTTGACACTTTCAGTTTATAAGTATTGTCAAGATTTATTTCATTTTTCTATGTATTCAAGTTAACGATTCAGAGGAAATGAAATATTTCTCCCACAAGGTAAAAATGACCTACGATCTTTTGCCCATATAAGGTAACTTCAGGTACTAAAACACGTGAGGGTAAGATCATATTACAAAAGGTAAAGAAATTTCGTTGATAAAATTACAAGTATTCACATTATTGGATCACATGGTATATAGCAACCCATCGTTAAAAAGTGATGGGAAAAATTATTGATTATTCAATGCTATAAATATCAAATCAGAGGATACTAACACCAAAAAAGAGAAAGAAAGAATAATCATGAATTAAAAGGAAAATAATCAGTCATTCCCTCTAGCCAGTTTAAGTAATTTTAGAACATTTTCATAAACAATAAATGTTATTGACGAAGCAGGAACATTTTTCAAGAGGTTTGGTGTGATTCCCTTGTAAAAACCTCGGACACCTTCAAATCTGCAAGAACAGAACATAATCAATTATACACAAAAGATTGGCTCAATTTCAAACTATAAAGAGCGTATCAAATATGGATTATGGATATACACAAAAATAACATTAATCTTTATAATTTATTGGTACTAGTGTTACCCGAGAGCCAACCTATTGTGTTGTCAAGGTCTAAGAAATGCAGTTATCAATAACATTTATCATAATATCATTCTTATACCAGTTTACCTCTCCTTGTTTGTCAATGAAAAGAAACAAAATAAATCTGAATTTGTTTTAATAATATGTACCGTGCAGTTTCTTTCACAACATGCCAACTGTCCATATATCTATGTACCCCATCACCAGCAGGTCGTTGCTGCAGAGAGAAAGAAGTTTCAGTTCAGCTATGAGAAAGATAAACAATTAAAAGATAAGCATTATGTAGTATCCCTATCCTTCTAACCACACTCTGGTACCTGCAAACGAGACCGTATAACCTGAAAAAGAGGAAAAAAAGGCAGTATGCCATATGAGAAAGCAACTTCTTTTAGGATTGATGTATTATGTTCAAGGACACTAGAGTCCAAATGTTTCTCCTTCAAAAGACAAGGGAGAAGAGAGTCGTGCCTGAAATGGATAGGTTAGGAGTATTGCAGCAACTTTTGATGTTGCTCCAAGGACAGCATAATCAACAGAATTCTGGGGAAACGAATAAAATATCAAAACATTGCAACTGCAAATCTTGGAGAAGACCTTGAATAATTGCATTTGCATATAATATTCAAATGAAATAATAAGCATTAAATAGCCCTACGGCAGGATGCTAAGAGTGCAAGACTCAAAATATGTCTTAAAAAACCATGAGCTTGTCACAAATGAAATATAAGATATGCATAAAGCTACATTTCTCTCATTTAAAATGTCCTAGAATTCAAAGTGGCCATTTAAACAACGTAATAAAGCCTTAAAACCTGGAGGAATGGTTGGTATAATATTTCAATGCATTAATTTGAACTTGTTATGAATTTTCGCAAAATGGTTTGGTGGACCGATAAAAGAGCCAATATGTTCGTCACAAGTGTTATATTTCACAGCAAATCCTTTCCCACAAGGTGAACCCAACTGCATAGTTCGAGCGACAAGAATATCCTATCATAAATCATGTCTAATGACAAACTATTTAAATCTAAATCCTTCATAACAGTTCAACTTATGGTTTTTATTCGTTTTACTTTATACCTGACAATTGGACTACCCCCATTTGATCCACATTCCTCATTAAGAATTCTATAACTCTTAACACAAACATGCTTTAATGAACATTCAAGCACCAAAATAGTTATTATTTATTAAGCTAACTAATGCAACTAATATCAGCTTAAATATTCACGACCAAGACAGCCTATGTTCTAGTCAAAGTTCTAGGTATCCACTATTACATTTATACGAGCAACAACCATGGAGGATCATGATTCTGAAAATGTGTCACTTTGCTCGACCGATCTGGAGCAATGATGTATGGGAACAAGAGTTCGGCTATACAACTAACCAAAAAGGCCAATCATCATACAATCATTTAAGATATGTAAATAGTCCAGTTCCAGTACATGTGGGTTATCAGGTCCATTAACTTACCAAGAGTTGATCAGGGTTTTGACATTGTTTGTCACTTCCCTTGCTCTTCAAATCAACAATAGTTTTACGAAGCTCTTCGTATGCTGTGAACTGAATAGCACCATGAGAGACCTGCTGAAGCGCACAAAATCAAGCAAGACCTCTATAAACAACAGGAAAACAATAACATACATGATTTTGTCAATACTTAATACAGTCAGTAGCCATCAAGATTTAAAAACTAATAATGGTGTCAGAAGATATAATAACATACACTATAGAAAGCTTGACAATTGACAAATAACAAAACTAAAAAACTACTGCGAAAAATCATCATAAGGTATAGATTTTTATGTAATTAAATTTTCATCCACAAATTCCATGTTATCAAATATAAATATATGTGAAATCCAACCAAGGAATCACATTAAATGACAAGCAGACATTCACTTACTAGTAAATTTAACACCATCCATTTCTGAATGGGCTTTATAGAATTTCTCTTTGTATACACTGCTAAGACTAAATGTTCCTAAATTATAAATGTTTTGGACAGTGATTCTTGAAATGTAATTTTCCACGAACTATCCATGTGATGATAATTGTGTGTGTGTGTCATGCCGGTGTCCTGTATTTTGGACATTAGTAGTGTTTGTACTCATGCTTCATAGCTTTTGATGGCTTCAAAGTTCAACCTTCATCATACAAATGTGCATACTCTCAAGAACACCATATCTCAAGATGGCATGAAGCAAAAAGCGAAAAATTATTCACATTCATTCATCATTTTTCATTATCTGTCTAAATAATTATCCCATGCAAGAAGCAAGAAAAAAATTGAATAGAGAAAAGGGCAATGAATACACTTGAGTAGGTAGAAGTTATACTTCCCATCCTATGATACAATACAATCATTTTTATTAGAAGAGTGAGAACAACAGGGATCATCAACCACTTGATATCAGAGGCTCTAATTCCATGTCACGGACCAACTCTCCTAAAATCTTCAATCGTTAGGTGGGTGGGGCTGGGGAGGTTCATGAATGGTTTTGTATCTCTACAAGATATTTGATAATGATAGAGGTTGCGAGCTTGTTCACATGACTTTTAATTTTTTTTGAAAAACTTGTTACCAAATATATCGAGATAATTTGTAGTGTGTGTAATCTATTTATAACATGGAATATGAGTGATTGCTGGATACGATATGACCAAGTCATACAATGACATGTGTTAGTGATCACGAGACAATCACATGAAAATAAATCATCCCTCATTTAACAGAAACTGAATGAAGGATCCACTGTGATGTTTCTGGTTCTATTAATGAAGGATCCACTGTGATGTTTCTTATGTCTCATTTAAATGTAGATTGGAAAAGAAAGATCTTTATCTTTATCTATGCACAATGCCGCATTTAATTTTAATCTTTCATTAAATTTTAAGTGCCAAGGTCGACAGAAATAACAAAAGCAAGCAACATACCAGAAAAAAACCAGGAACAATCCCTCTGTAAAGTGCACTAAATCCTTCTTCCCACATAATGGACCTAAATGCATGACTGTTTAATTTTAAAAAATGAAATTTTGTGAATGGTCAGCAAATTGTATAACGATGAGTGTGTGCACTATAATATAATAATGGTAACCAGTTCAGCACAACAGACAAATTATGCTAACAGGTGTTAGTGACCGTGTGAAAATCACAAGATAAACTAATTCCAATTGTAACTTGACAGTAATTCATTGGAAGAATCTATTTTGAGGTTTCTGATAGTTTATGGGCTGAATTGAAGAGTTCACAGTAGCTAGTTGCAACTGGCTCAACGTTAGTTGTCCATTGATCTTTTCACTTTTTTTTCCTTTTAAGACCGTTTACTTTTTATTTAAGCTCAACTCCACATGTTAAAATGTTTAATAATTTTAGTGCCAAGATTGAGAGGAAACATACAAAAGCCAGCAACATACCAGAAATAGACCAGGAACAATCCCTCTGTAAAGTGCACTAAATCCTTCTTCCCTCATTATGGTCCTAAATGCATCTGATATTTTATTTTACAGATAAAAAAATGTCATGGCTGGTTAGCAAATCGTATGATGGCGAATATAACCACAATAAGCAAAATATACTGTGACTATCATGGTTTAGCTTTTATGTGGTTGAAACTTGAAAGGGGTGGGATGAATGAGTATGCTTAATACCGGGTAGTAATTAGTGACTGACTATAGATGCTTTAATACATAGTATTGATACAAATATAAAAAATACTGCTAGCAACACACTCTTTAACACACATTTTTCAATACTTTTTCTTTTATTGGTTAAAGTTCATGGGGGTTCCACCAAATTTATGTGTGTCGACATGATTTTGTAGAACCCACATGAATTTTAACCAATAAAAGAGTGTGTTGGAAAGTATATGTGTTCAAGTGTTTTGCTAGCACTCCTCAAATATAAATTTTCCCACGATCTATTTTGGACAAGGGTAAATGTCCCACAAGATACTGTAACTCCAATTGAACCAGTCAGTGAAAATGAGCTATCTTTCAACATATAAATAGTAATTTCTAGCTCAGTTTGGGTAAGGTGATTGAGAATAAGAAAGTCTGCGCGTAAAATATAACTATTAAGCTATTAAATTATAGCTAACTTCTAGAGCCAGAGTACAAAAGACATGAACATCATGAAAATTAACCCAAAAGTGAACAGTTCATAATATAAAGATAGTGTAAGATGGAGAGCACACCATATAGCCCAGAGTATGGCCGTGTCTGATGAATAGGAGTCTGAAGCTGTAATCTTGTCTTCACTAGCCAAACAGGATTTGTGAACAAGGAAACCTGACAATAGGTGAAGGAAATTAAAATGATTGTAGGTTCATGTCTTGACCCCATTCAGAAATGTACCACAGTATGTTCGGTTGATTTTGGATTCCTACACATCCAACTATGAAAGCTAAGCAATATCTTAAATAGATGCGCATAGATAAGAATGTGGTAATGTTAAGCATGTTAGTTCCATCCACGCATACTATTTAAGCAACAATATTCATTGGGAAATACATCTAATACAGTTTTATGAAAACCAATTCATTGTATTATTTCTTGTCACTCTTGAGCCCAGCGGATATAAAAATAAAAAATGCAAAACATAAGGAGATGCTGAGACTTTACTCGAAGCTTCAACAACAAATAACAACAAAATGCTAGCATGATTGAACAACATATTATCTATCCAAATATCTTATTATGAATTATAAGTGTGGATGTCCATTCATAATATTGTATTTTTGAACACTCACCAAAGCTCCTGCTTCCGCAGCTGAGGCAAGATGAAGACCTGGGCTCAACTTCTCCTCTCTGCTCCTAGCATATCTTTGTTTAGCTCTGTCATAGCTACAGTTGTAAAAAAAATGGGATGATGACTTTGACCTTCCAGGAAATTAACCAATGAAGTGAAAAAAAGAGGAGGGACAATTCTTTGACATAATAAAATAAAATTGTGATTTTCCCCAAAAAAATGGTGTCAAATTAAACTACCAGGTTCTATATAAGGTCCCATTGTACAAACAGAGAAGATGCATACTACATGCACAAACATGAGATGCAAAAATAAAGAGTCCGGCATCCTAATATAATATCATTCTCTCAAACAGAACGGAAAAATGAGAGATTAGAATTTTATTCAATACAACTATCTTTGAGGATTAAAATTGCTACTTACAAAAAGAAATATAAACCCCATGATAAAGTTGACCCAAGAACCCCAGGAAGAAAGCCTGCATATAGCCCTCTTAATCCCTGCAAGACAAATCATGGTACATAAGTAGGACATTCTTCTATGACATACACAAAGTACCTGGAGCAGAAGTTTCTCTACAATAGAACTGGTTGGCATTCTTTCCAATAGTTAGTTTGTTAGTTAGTTAGATTTGTGTCTGACTCGGTGCCATCCAATATGAGGCTTAGGACTAGTATAAATACATGTGTGTGATATGTTTTCAATATCACCACAATCAATTAAATAATACAAAGCTTATTTTCAATTGGTCTCTCTCCCACTCTTGTGAGTGATTATCTAAGTGTGTGTGTGTGTGTGTGTGTCATGTTTATTTAGTTCCAACACATATTTTAATTATGCTTAAATTTCAGTACTAATATAAGTGGGATACCCCGTTATTTGATAAAAAGATAGCATTTTATAATGACTAATGCTGACTTATGAAACAACCAAGTATTCCTTATAACTTAGAATTTGTGTTTATTATGTTACATGTCAATGTGGTGTTGTATACATGTCCTACACATCTTTCCTAGCTTCATACAATTTGTCTCCAAAACTCAGTTTGCATTGGGATCACTATGAGCAACACCAAGGATGTTATTGAGTTTCTCTTTAATCTTCACTACTACCAGAAACCATAGTGCAGCTGTGATTGTTTTAGATTTTTTAGGAAAAAATCTATTTTTTTATAAAAAATAAAATAGCTTTTGTCATTTTTAAGTGTTTGTTTAGGATTTTTAAAAACATCAAAAAATTGTAATATATGAACAGAAACAAGTGATTTGATGATTGTTGAAATTGAAATGCAGAAAAGCACGAACCTCGATACGAGTAATGGTGAAAATGGCGTGAGCAGTGTTCTTATAACTGGGAAGATGAGAAGCTCGACCATCGTTAACTGCAAAATCAATCAAATAAAGCTTAGAGAATTGAATGGAAAAGTAAGGCCTGTATGAAAAGCAAAAGAAAAGAGAGAGGACCTTGAAACCTAGTTCGGACAACGTCGAGGGGATGCATGACGGCGACAGTGGCGAATCCGGCGGCGGCGCCGGCAGTGGCGTTCTCCCATTGCCACTGCTTAGAAGGTTCCGTTGACATGTGAAGATTTGAATCTGTAGGAAACGACGTCGTTCAATTCAATGGAGAACGCGAACGAAGGTAAAGAAAGTAAAGCTTGTCTTTTTTGGGATCACTTCTCTCTCACGTGCAGTATGCTTCACAACAAAAACGTGCTACAAGCAGAAATACTATGTTTTTTTTAAGAAGAAAAAAATGAATGTTTTTTTGTCTATAGTTTTTCTAACCTATTCAACATTGCATAGGTTAAGCTCCAATAATACACTAGACTCACGCTGACGCACGAGTCATATCGATAGCAATAATAGACAAAGAAATATGAAATAATATAATATAATAATGCAATGGCATAGTTTATTTTATAGTGAAACGTCTACTCTGCAAATATAACATAATATAATATTGTCATTTGACAAAAAAAAAAAAAGGTTCGATACTTTGCAAATATTTTCAAAATGACCATATATCAGAAAAATGATATTACACAACGAAATAGTACACACATATGGAAAACTTCTTTATAAACCACGTTCGACCGACGGAATAATTTTTTATCTATGTTCGTGACACTCTAACTTTTAATCCCAACCTGTGATTAAGAAGCCCTAAAGTAATAATTGTGTTGAGAAATTTAAGAGTATGAACATCATCCGCTTGAGAAATTCGGGAGTATGAACCTCATCCGCGTTTTATAACTCTATGTAGTATTTTAATATTACTTTACGTTAGTTAGTATGATTTGAATTAAAAAATCTTTAAAGAATATAAAAGAGTACTTAATTTCCAAGATAGCTTCCAACATTACAATCCCCACCACCCATCTTATCAAACTATGTCAATTCAACCTGCATCACACGTCAAAATTCAAAATTCATACATTTAAGACCCAGTTATTTCAGATTTTTCATTGAAATCTTATTTTATTGAACTGAAAAACATCAATTTCCGATGCACCCACTAAAATCTAAAAAATAACAAAATTCAACATACAACACTTGGATACACCCATTAAAAAATTCATGCGAAAAAACCGGGATTGTCAGTAAAAATAATCGAAGTTGAATAACACTAATAACGGATCCTTCAAAATTAAAATAAAAATGAAATCAATATATATAAAAATAAATAATACAGATACGAATATGAACTTGAGACAGAGAGTGAATAGCGTACCTTAGACGAAAACAAAGGGGGAGAGAGAGGTTCTTTACTTCAGTTGTTGTAAAGGAATTTCTAGGGAGAGAAAAAGTTGCAGAGAGAGAAGGAGAGAGAAAGAGGGAGAGGAGGGAAAGAAGAGAAAATGGAGTGGCGCCGTCTATTCTGACGCTGTTAAATTACAAGTACTTTCTCTGATGTAATAGTCACGGCGTTTAAATACATCCGTCGTTTTATGGGAATTAGGCCACATCTTATTGTTTATGAACTCCATTCATCTTTAAAAGGTCTTGATAACCGATGTCTCGCTCTAGTTAACAACATATTTTTGCAACGTGGATTTTTTCCATGACATGATTTTTTATTGGGAAATGCTAACCAATGCCCCGGGGCATTGGTTAAGGATATGAAAAAAGAAATTATATAGTAGTTAATGCATTGAAATTGTGTAATTAATTTATAATAAAGTCAAAAACAGTTTCCTTTTATGGTAATAATTCCCTTTTATGGTATGCTTAACCAGTGCCCAGGGGCACCGGATAGCAGGACCCTTTTTTATTTATAAGGTTTTATTAAACAGTATCTTTAGTGTTGATTAAGAAATCTATAAATAAAAGATTTGTTTTCAAAATATAAGTTTTGATTTTTGATTAAGTAATGAATACACTACTTTTAATAAAAAAATGTCTTGTGTTAATTGCTTAATCAATACCTTAATAACACTATTTAACATTCTCCTTTTTTATATTAAAAAAATTGTTTTTCCTTAAAAATTATTTTTCCTAACATAAATTGAGAGACTAAAATATAGGGAAAAAAATGAATCATTTTACCCCATAGCCATACAGTCAAGGAAAATAGCCTAGAGGTCCAATTTTTTCTTGATTTTAGTCTTTTTATAATAAAGATGGGAAGGAGTTGCTTAAAAAATTCATAATTCATAATTCATAAAAATAAAATCATAATTCATTATCTCCTATTTTGAAAATTCCATAATTTTACAATGAAGGTTTTATCATGTTTTTAAAAAATGGGGGAACGAAATTTCGCCACCACTTTGAGCAATCAATTAACTTACTCGACCTTCTTTTGGATTCGCTTGCAACACTTCATCCATAAATAGACGAACTATCCCCCCCGACACCTCATCTTTTGGCGCTATTTCAAACAACCACTCAAACACCAATTCAATAGGAATCCATAGACAACAAACTCCGACAGATTTAGCAGCGAAGACGATATAAGAAACCCAAATCTTGAAAACGATCAGATCTAAGA
>Ga0315914_1004182_pt1 | contig 21643 bp, 20 predicted proteins | sample MpolenodulesMG_FD_203920 | JGI IMG/M metagenome (GOLD analysis project Ga0315914, IMG submission 203920) | Medicago polymorpha root nodule microbial communities from Los Angeles, California, United States - elongated nodules | ecosystem: Host-associated > Plants > Roots > Nodule | place: USA...
CACAAGCAAGAGATTTCCAATGCTCAAGCACACAAGCAAGAGACTTTCCTATGCTCTAGTACAACTACAAGAGACTTACAAATGCTCAAGCACACAAGCAAGAGACTTACAAACAAATAGATTTACACAGAAAATTGTTTGTGTTTGAACACTTGATATACAATCAGTGGTGTTCTTAATACAAATCAATTACAGACTCTTTAGACTCTTGAGACTATAGAATTTATAAAATGTGGACTTTGCTTAAGAAATTCTAAGTAACTTTGAAATGCAAACAAAACAGAGTATGAACTTTGAGATGTTTAGAGAGTCTAGCTTTTGAATGTGTGTGTATTTCTTTCTTGTCTGTATGCTGTATATTTTTCTATTCAGTATATTCAACTAGAAAACCTTCACTCCTTTATATAGTGGTGTGAAAGAGACATTGGAGAATAGCCAGCACGCATGCATAAAAGAGTCGTTTGAAGCTTGTTGATCACCACTGATCTTTTGCCTGATATGGTTATTGTCCTATGAAGGATCAATTTCAAAACCATTCCTTGTATGAAGGAACATTTTTGCAGGCAGAGCTGTTCCAAAGCAGTGGAGAAGGTGGTTGTACAGTTCATACATTTGTCCTTTTTCAACGCTCTTGATAGAATAAGCATTCTGAGCTTTCAAATTTCATCTCAAGACCGTTGTTGCACTTCTTTACGTCTTTAGGAACTCTTAGACAGGATTAAATGAGATTCCAGCTTTTGAAGCTTTAAGTTCTTCAGCTCCTGATGCACTTCAGCTTCTGGTGAAGTTGCTTCTAATGAGGTGCTTCTGATGACGTCATCACTTCAGGAGCGCTTTTGAACTTCGGGAGCACTATTCTTCATACGCTTCAAGCTTCCTTTTTGTTGATTCTTTTGCTCTCTTTTGTTCTTACAGAACCCTGTAAAGATATAAAATTTTGTTTATGGTCCTGTACACTTGAACAAATATTAGCATATCTAATTGACAATTTTTAATACCTTGTTATCATCAAAACTTTAAGGGTGACACTTGTTACATAATGTTTGTTCTAACAAGTTCCCCCACTCTAAGGGTAATGTTTGTTAAACGCATTTTGTTCCAACAGAAGACGCAACACGGTCTCGTCCCGTTCGTTAAGCAACTTATGAACTCAATGAACGCACAAAAACAAAATGCACAACATGTCCCAAGATCTCTGGTTTGGTCCTACTCGTCATAATCAAAACTAGTCGGTATTGTTTACCAAAAACATCAGTAAACAAATTGGCACGCCCAGTGAGACCCTGATTGTGCATCTTTTTTCGAAAAACTTTTTCAAAACCTTGGAAAGAAGTTTCCTTTGTAGTTTTCAAAACCTTTGGAAGAAATTCCATTGTGCATTTTTAAACAAAAAACCTTTGGAAGAGATTGTCATAATCTTCCAAAAAATTTAAAACTTTTTTCTAAAAAAAAAAACTTGTTTTCTAAAACCTTTCTTGTGGAAACGGTCTTTCTGAAGATTAGCAACTATTTTCAGTAAAACTTTTCTAAGGAAAATTCGCATTTTTGTGCATGCATTTACGAAGTGGTAAAGCTTTGAATAAAATGACTAAATCTGCCAATACTGGTGCTTCTATGTCATCACAATCGTTGCAATCCTCTTCACAAGTACAAATTACACGAACATCGTGGATGCAAGTGTACCAACGACCGTGGGGACAACCATGGCCATGCCGGTTTCGACGGAAATGGGAGTAACCACTCCCACAACCACTCTGATTGTAACCGCTCAAATGACACAACCAGAAATGGAAACCTTTGCGCAACCATTTACTGCTGGTGTACTCGTGTCTACAAGTGTCCCTACTTCTCCTAATCCTCTAGTTAGGACTAGATTTGATGATAGGGTCATAAATAAGCAGAATTTTTCTAAGGACCAACCATACTGTATGCCAACTTCAATGATGGAAAATTTGCATAATAACCCTGCATTTACAAAACATGCAAATCCATTTACATCGTTTAACCCCCACAGTCCTTCAAGTTCTAGTGTCTTTGGCAGAAATGCTCCACCAGCCTTAACGACGAAATCTATGATGTTGTTTTTTCAACAAATAAACAAGAGCAATCATGAGATGGTTAATTTGTTGACACAACAAATTGGTACGGTGTTTAACCCGTTGATTCAAAATACGAATCAGGGTTACTATGCATTAACCACTCAAATGGGGAGAATAGCATATTTCTTCGCCCCTCAACAAATTGTCTATCAACGGATCCCTCAGATCTAAAATACATCTCAAATCCAAAATACTCAACCTATGCAAATTGTCGAACCCATAGTTCAAAGACAACAACATGTACCTCGACCTCAACTAGTCGAACCAATGGTACAAGGACATCTTGAAGTAATTTTGGTGGTGACACTAGTGAATCTATTGTCGAACATATAACACGTTATTTAACAGAAGCTGGGATATTGCAAACAATGAGAATTTGAGATTGAAATTCTTTCCAAATTCTCTAACAAAGAATGCCTTTATATGGTTTACCACGCTTGCACCGCATTCCATTCAACATTGGACTCAATTAGAGAGTCTATTTTATGAACAATTTTACATTGGCCAATCTAAGATAAGTCTAAAGGAATTAGAAAGTGTTAGGAGACAATCGACCGATTCTGTTGAAGATTATTTGAATAGATTCAGGTTGTTAAAGACAAGATGTTTTACTCAAGTGCCTGAACATGAGTTAGTCGAAATGGCTACTGGTGGTATAGATTATTCCATTAGGAAGAAATTAGACACTCAATACTTGAGAGATATGGCCCAATTGGCCGATAGAGTTCGACAGGTAGAAAGACTGAAGGCTGAGAAAGCTAAAATTCACAAGTTTTTTTTTTGATAAGGCGAGAGCATAAAAACAACAAGAAAGAGAATAGGTGATATATCAACTATACTCTAATCTTGTGTCTAGTGCTCATATATATTATTAAAAAAAGAAAAAAAAAAAACTGGGGGGACATAGACCTAACCAAGTAAAAACGTGTGCAGGACAACCTGAACGGGCATTACAAGCAATTTAAACCACACATATAATGTCTCCAATGATTAGTCCTAATTAAATAAAGGTCAGCTATCTCGTGTATGAACCAATCGTCTACATAACATAGTCTAAGAACCAACAACTCCCTGCAGCGAGGCAACAAGTAACAAGAACTCTTTCGGGTCCAATTAGTCCAATGTCAATCATACGAATAACAAGGATTCCTAAGCAGTCTGAAGTCAGCCACAATGACTGCGACAAATATTGAAACAACATTGATGCGTCACTATATCTCTGAAACCTACAGAACTCAACAGCTCTGAATCATAATCAGCGAAATCAAAGACATGTACGACACTAAACTAACCTTGTGAATAATGGTGTATGAATCAACTACTAACACAAAAGGATTCACGAACCAATAGCCCCTGCAATCACACAACAGTTGTACCAGCCCTTTCGAGCCCAAAATCATTTGTATCCTCCGACACAAGGAGCTGTCGAAGGACATACCGAATCTGAAATATAACAGGATATGAGAACAGTACCTTTAAACCAGCCAGATCCATGATAACAAGACCAAGCTTTTAACGAAAGAACACGTTTTGTGAATCAAACACACAAACACTCATTGAGCTGAAACCGACCACCACAACCATCAGTTGGCCGCAACAGTTTTGGAAAGCCAACTTGCAGATCCGCACCAAATCCAAAGATGAATTTGTCTTCACGCAAGCTCTAAAACGACACCGAGCAGTCCGCGACGGCGATGGGCCGCCGCCGGCTGCTTGAAATACGCCTAACAAAGATCAAAAAACTGCCATCACCGTACAACGAATCAAGGATCGAAGGAGGTACGATTAAGATCTGGTGGTAGTGCGGAGGACCGACTCCACTCTTCGCACCACTGACAGAGATTTCTACATCTCAAAAGAAGGAGGAGGTAAGAGCGATTGGCTTTTTAAAAAGGGAGATCAGAATTCACAAGTTCAAAAGAGAAAAGGTTGCTTATGTTGATACAAATGAAAGCAACCATGAATTTGACATAGCCTATGAGGATATCGAAGACGACGAGATAAAATTTGTTGAATTAAAACCAGGGCCTCCTTATACATGCAAATTGTTGAGGCCATCCGATGGGAAAAATCCTGTCGAAACACAAAATGATAGATACACTCCAAAAAACTATTCGTTCGATGTAACCAAATGCGATGAGATTATTGATCTCTTAGTTGCTGATGGTTAAGTGGCGGCACCTAAGGGTTTGAAAATTCCACCACTAGAACAACTTAAAAAGAGAGGGTATTGTAAATATCATAATTTTTTGGTCACAAGACTTCACATTGTGTACTTTTCAGGGACTTAGTACAAAGAGGTCTAAACGAAGGAAGACTGAGGTTTAGAGACAAAGCAAAGCCCTAGATGCAAGTAGATATTGATCCATTAAAAGATGTCGATGCAATGTATGCAGAAGTTGCAAGTTGCAACATAGTGGAAGCAATTGCAGACACTGTTGAAAAAGATGTAATCGAAATAGTTGGTGATGAACCAAAAGAAAGAATGGGTGCAAGCCAAAAATTTGATTACATTTTTTAAATCTCAACACAAGCCGTTTCAGGAGTTATAATTTCTAGATAGAGATTGCAAGAATTGGAGAAAATCGAAGGTAAATTAGTTCCTAATGAATGTCTTTCATTAAAATGGTTAATACCAAAACTTGTGGGGGCAGGAGTTAATTCAAATTCTAATTCAAGTGACCCATTATATTCATTATATCTCTAAATTTTCCGAATTCAAAGTTTTGCCATTAACAATTTGTTGAGAAAAATATTTTTTGACAATAGAATGTCTAACATATACGACAAATATGGTGAAAAACATAAGCCTATTGTGAAAACGGGTAAAACGATGAGAGAGTAATATTTTATCGAGCAGTAAAACTTGGCATTTAATAAAACCAAAATTATGCAATGCCAAGAAAAATAAATTGTCTACGTCATAGACATTGTTACATATTACAAGTTAAAGCTTAAAAGGTTAAAAACCTTGAAATAAACCTAAAGTTTAAGGTTAGCCTTCAATTTTTCATAAATGGATTCACAGATTTCCAGCTTCGTTTCCACAAATTCTTTTTCCAAGTTCAAACACGTGACATCGTGTCCAAGTTTGACCGCCATCTCATAATGTTCAATAGCCTTCAGAGCCTTCGACCACACCGCCCCGTTTGATGTTTTGTCGAAATAATTGAGAGATAAAACTTCTCGTGCCACAAAGTTGTATTCCTCAAGGTGGTGCAGACGAAGGTGATGACGTTCTACTGTCCTTTGGGTCAATTGTTGTTTGTCGTAAATGAGTTGCAGTATTTGTCCTAAGAGAGGGGGCAAATCCAACTAAGAAAGCAAGAAGGGAGGAATTGGTAGTAGATTCCAAAGAATTGCTGAGAGTTTTGACTAGGGCAACCAAATCTGAACCATGGCTAGAATCTTTCTCCAGCACATGAAACAGGTCGACATTCAAAATTTTGGTTTGCAATTGTTGGAGGAGACCATCATGAGCACTCTCAAAATAGTTTTGGTTAAAGTCTTTAGGATAACTTGGATAAGGAAAAGAAGAAGGTATGTTGCTCTCCACAATGAGTCTCAGAGCCATAAAGGATCTTTAGCCTTCAATTCCAAGAATTTTTTCGTTATTCATGAAAATGCAAAAGGGTGGGATTGAAGACATGATGCCAAGGAGGGTTTTTGAGACGATTAGATGGAAATTTTTAGAGGATGTGAAATCCATTTTTTCAGCAAGGTATATTTTTATAGACCTGGAATAAGAAACAGTCAAAAGAACTCTTTTAGGTTCATGCCCTCTCAAAATGTGCCACGTGGCCCATGATGAGAGATAATGGAGAAAGTGGAACAATGAGAAGTCACAACTGAGATTGCTCTTATTTGTCCAGGTTTTTTCCGTACGAATCCATTTCTTTTGTATTGTCAATAACAAAATTGGTTTCGTTTTAGTCAATATATATTGCAACAGAATTGTGCTTCTATGAAGCCATTATATACCGAAATTGGCAGTCAAAGTTAAATTGAAAACAAGTGCCAAATGAAATTTGCCAAAAGAACTATTGATTAAAACAAAAAGACCAACTACTGGGCCAAAATACATTACGAAGGAGTTTTGGTGAACAAGTAAAGTGCGCATATTTCGACGCATTAGAAAGAGGGTTCCTAAAATTTTCTAAAGTAAAAAGTCCAGATCAAAGAAACGGAAGTAGCCAAGGAACCAATCAATCTCAACGTCGAGGCGACAGAGAAAGCAAAAGTTATCTAAAGGATAATCTTCATCCGCACCAGGAAGTGGCGAGTCAATGTTCCTGAACCTTTGACTTCCCTTGCAAGCGGTGACAAAAGGACAAGTAAACTTGTATACTAATCCAAAATGCATAGACCTTAATGCAAGATCTCCTCGAGTAGGATGAAGGTCGTGTACAAGCTTAATGATGCACCTACAGTTATCAAGTTGCTGAAGAAAGAAAAGGTCAGAGAAAGATGGAAAAACTCGGTCTTCAAGAAATCCTTCAATGGCTAAAACTTCTAATATGATTTCAAGATACTTGGCCCCATCAGAATTATGTTTCACCCCCTTCGCCAAAATATCCCTGATTGCCTCCAAATCAGGTTGAGGACGGAGAAGTAAGTGAGCCGCTGACACCACACAAACCGATGCATGTCCACTATACGAAAATCTTTGCACGAACCTGACCTGAGTAGCGCTAGGTGAACCATCAACAAAGAACCTCAAATAGCTTGTTGGGAGTAACTTAAAGGCGGCTTTCTTGTCGACGAGATAGCAATGTCGACGAAATGTTTCTCTAAAGTTGAAGAGGTCTTTGATCCCAAAAACAACCAATTTCTTGATAATGACTAAGAGGAGCTCGTTTGGAAGCCTATCCATTTTTCGTTGCATAAACTTTTTCAGTTATAAGAAATAGAGATGAAGATAATGAAGCTTGGAGAAGTGATGTTTTGCAATAAAAGAGGGACTTTTATAGATAAGAGAAGTGGATGACACAGCGAAACTCTTAATATTCTTGTTCAGAAACCGCCGGGTGTCTTAAATGGGAAGGTAGTTTCTTTAACTTAGTGGAGAAGCTGGGAGTTTCAAGAAAACCCATCAACAAGAAGGGGGCGCCATAATGATGAAGAAAGTGGGAAACATGCGAAGGTGAAGAAGAAAAGACATCAAAGGACACATGGCGTTTTGGGGTAAATGGAAAGGTCCCATTAAACTTTTGAAGTTCGGAAGTAGCGGCCCACAAAATCTTGAGGTTGTGTGGAAAAAAGGGACTTAAAAAGATTACTCTTAAAAGTCTTGATTAGCGTGACATTATGCTTTGGAATACTTAGAGTTTTCTCAAAAATTCCAATTCTCTCCTTTGAATATATTCAATCGAAAATGACATTTTTGGGGGGCAATTTGTTAGCTGGTATTTTCACCAGCCTTATTTAATGTGGTCAACATTAGCTGACTTTTACTCCTGCAGGAATCGAAGTCTTTTCTTCAATCAAAGGACTTCCTACGAGATGTTGGACTTAGCATTGAAAAGTCTTGAAGCCCTGAAGTTCGACAAGATACGAGTCAAGAAGCAATCCCGTCGAAGTCAACCAACTACCTTGGGAGCGGGAAGATTTGAATTTCAAAAGAGAAGCGGTTTCCTCAAAGGAGAACGTGGGAGACAAGCGGTTGTCTACATGGAAGGAGTGCTGATCGTGGGATTAGTTTCTTTCCACTTATTTCCTATGTATATATAGTAGTTTCCATATGGAAAACGGGTCACAAATCACCTATGCAGATTTCTAAAACACTCAAAGTACTGGCGCAAGAGGAAAGAGTCATAAAGAATAATGCATGTAAAGGATTTGTCAAACCACCTTTATTTTTAATGCATTTGCATTCTATCTTTCCTTTAAGTTTCTGCAATTTAAACTTAAGGCATTTACATCGCTTTTAAAACCTTTTTATGTCGAAAGACGCAACACAGTCTCGTCCCGTTCGTTGAGCAACCTACAAACTCGATGAACGCACAAAAACAAAATGCACAACATGTCGTAGGATCTCTGGTTTGGTCCTGCTCGTCATAATCAAAACCAGTCGGTATTGTTTACCAAATGTTGAATCTAAAAGATGGAGAAATAGGGGGAGGAGGTGTTACAGTAGATAAGTATATAGTTACTAGTTAGTTATTATATGCAGTTTGTGTTAGGAAGTTACACATTCAGTTTGTTTTAGGAAGTTACAAAAGGTGGTTACATTGTCTTATGATAAATGTTCACCCGCATATAGGTCTTTTTGCCTAAATGCTTCTGCAATTCTTGAACCCACTACCTATACTCAAGCATCTAAACTAGACTGTTGGAGAAAGGCTATGCATGCTGAGATTACAGCTCTTGAACAAAATCATACTTGGACTTTAGTTGATTTACCTCCTAGAAAGCATCCTATTGGTTGCAAATGGGTATACAAGGTAAAGTATAATGTTGGTGGCACAATTGAAAGGTATAAAGCCCGATTAGTAGCTAAAGGATATACACAAGTGGAAGGAGTAGATTATTTTGACACTTTTTCACCTGTTGCAAAACTAACATCTGTGAAAGTTTTATTAGCTATTGCCGCAGCGAAATGTTGGTTTTTAGAACAACTTGATGTCAATAATGCCTTTTTGCATGGTGACTTGCATGAAGAAGTCTACATGAAGTTTCCTCCAGGAATGTCCTTCTCTACGCCTAATCAAATTTGCAAGTTGGAAAAATCTCTTTATGGCTTAAAACAAGCCAGTAGTAAATGGTATTCTAAGTTGTCCAATGCTCTAATTTCTCTCAATTATATGCAATCTACAACTGACTATTGTCTATTCACAAAGGCAGAAGGCTCTTCATTTACTGCAATTTTAGTGTATGTAGATGACCTTGTCTTGGCAGGAAACAATCTTGAAGAAATTCAGCATGTCAAACAATTTTTTGATCGTCAATTCAAAATTAAAGACTTGGGACAACTTAGATTCTTCCTTGGATTTGAGGTATCAAGATCTCAATCTGGCATTGTCATCAACCAAAGGAAGTACACACTAGAATTACTCTCTGATGTTGGTCTCTTAGCTTCTAAACCTGTATCTACTCCCATGAATCCATCTAATAAACATTCACATGATGAAGGCACTGCATATTCAGATCCATCTTCCTACAGACAACTCATTGGTCGACTCCTCTATCTCACTAACACTAGACCAGACATCTGCTTTGCAGTTCAACAACTTAGTGAACATGTCTCTAATCCAATGGAACATCACTATCGTGCAGCAACTCACATACTTAAATATCTGAAGTCATCCCCTGCAAAAGGAGTCTTTTATCCTTCCACTTCTGATCTTAAGTTGAGTGCATTTGCAGATTCAGATTGGGCATCTTGTGCAATAACAAGGAAATCCATTACAGGATTTTGTGTCTTTCTTGGTCCATCATTGGTGTCTTGAAAATCAAAGAAACAGACCACAATATCTAGATCTTCATCTGAGGCTGAATATAGGGCTCTTGCTTCCCTTACTTGTGAGGTTCAATGGTTGGCATATTTGTTTAAAGAGCTCCAAGTTCCTCTCATTTCTCCCGATTCTGTGTATTGTGACAATCAATCAACCATCTATCTTGTTCATAATCCCACCTTTCACAAACGCACTAAACACATAGAGATTGATTGTCATGTCATTCGTGAAAAGATCACCAACGGTTTAATTCATTTGTTGCCTGTCTCTTCTGCCAACCAACTTGTAGATGTCTTCACAAAACCCTTATATCCTTCTTCATTTCATAAATGTATTTCCAAGATAGGACTCATGGACATCCATAGTCCACCTTGAGGGGGGATGTTACAGTAGATAAATATATAGTTACTAGTCGGTTATTATATGAAGTTTGTGTTAGGAAGTTACACATTCAGTTTGTTTTAGGAAGTTACAAAAGGTGGTCACATTGTGATGTGGACTCGTATATAAGGGGATAGTTTTATGATTTATGTAAGAAGAATTTGTACAATGAATTTATTCCACTAACAGGAGGAGGCGGCGCTAAGGTTTTGGTTAGAAAGAGAACATACGATTTAGAGAGAGTAAATTATGGTCAATTATTATTAAACACTAACTAATAACTATAGATGATTAATTTGATTTGACTAAGTTTTCAAATGGATCGTGATAAGTTGGATCATTTCGTTAAGGCTAATTAATGTTATTTATCTAAAATAAATAGCTATTTAAACGTTGTCACACCAGATGGTTAAAAGTGTAGAGAAAATCTACACGGTAATAAATCCTCTCATGTTTGCTCAAATTGGCTATCTATGTATGTAATCCTAAAGGTAGGTAGGTCCTTCATGTTCGTCTCTTAGTATACAAATAGGTTATAACATTTTATATGTGATTATTGACTGCACTGTTAAAATTCCAGCAAGTCATTCTTCATAGTCTTGTTAGTCTTCAATATTTTCATATTGGCTTAAATAGTACGTATAAAATTACCAAATTTTATTTTTTTTGTTCGTATGAAAAAAGTAGAATGTTTGTGTCCTTATAAAATTTTCTAGCACACAATTTGGTTGTTAAATTCAAATTTGTTTAATTATCCTCAATTTTTAAATTTTCTAATGACTTTTTTTGCAAGTATGTTTAAAACATTATAAATACTTTTAAATTTTCTAATTATTTTATTCAAGTATGTTTAAAACATTATAAAAAATTATTATACTAAAATTTATTATACTAAAAAAAATTCCAGAAAACCACTCTCCCCTGTCCAACTCACCAAATTCATGTGGAGCTGACTTGGCTTTTTATTTTTATTTTTATTTATTTTTTAATTGGCCAACTCAGATTTTATTATTAAAATTTTAAAAAAATCCAAAAAATAATATAAATTCAATTATATTAATTTAAAAATAAAAAAATAATTAAAAAACTTTGTAAATAATAAATATTTTTTAAAAAAAAATCTGGAAATATTTTTTATTGCCAAAAATTTAAAAAAATAAGAAAAAAACTATAAGATTTTTTTTTAAATTTCAAAAATTAGAAAATATAATCAGACTTTTTTCGAAATTAAAAAGATTTTAAAAAATACAAAAAAAGCAAATTTTCGAAAAAGTTTTTTAAAATATTTTCTACAAAAAAAAATTCTGGAAAATTTTTTAATTTTTAAAAATCTGGATACAAATTTAGATAAAATTCAGATTTTTTTTTCGAAAATTTTATTCCATAATTTTTATAAAATCTTTTTCGAAAAAAAATCATTATTTTTACAAAATTATGAAGATTTTACGATTTTGGTTAATGATTCTAACAAAAATCCATTTTGGGGCTATAATAAAAAAAATTGTAAAAATTAGAAAAAAATTCAGCAATTTTAATGAATTTTTTCTAAATTAGTATCCAGATTTTTAGAAATTAAATTTTTTTGCTTATTTTTTTAAAAAAAAAATCTGACCTTTTTTTTAAGAATTTTAATAAAAAATTTGAATTTTTTCTAAATTGGTATCCAGATTTTTAAAAATTAAATTTTTTTCCTTTTTTTTTTTAAAAAAATCTGACCTTTTCTTGATTTTTTATGTATTTTTAAATTGTAATTCCAGAATTTTTTAAAATCTTTTTAATTTTGAAAAAAATCTGATTATATTTTCTGATTTATCTTAATGTTTTTATATTTTATTAATTTTTTTTTTGATTTTTAAAATTTTTGGAAAAAATCTGACTATTTTTCTGTTTTTTTATATTTCGGAAAAATCTTAATGTTTTCTCTGAATTTTTAAATTTTTTTCGATTTTTTAAATTTTTTGAAAAAAATCTGAATATTTTTATGATTTTTTGGATTTTTTTATTTTTTAAAATTAATTTTCAAATAATTTTTTAAAAAAATATGATGTGGAAATGTTTTTTTATACGTGGCCAATTAAAAAAATAAAAAATGAAAAAGAAATGTCAAATCAGCGCCACGTAAGTGAATTTGCTGAGTTGGATGGGGAGGGGGGTATTCTGGAAAAAAAAAATTACGAGGACGCAAATCAAACCGAAAATAACATATATTACAGGGGTGAAAAACACTATTAACACATAAAACTATTGATCAAGCCCTCGCACCCCTACCACCCATACTATGGCTATGGTGATTGACAATCCCTCCCTGAGCCTTATGCAAAATCGCATGCAAACTCATCCAAGCCTGACTTCCCTCCTCCAGCTCACCACTGTCAATGATAGTAAGGATATGGTCGCTGACTCGTGCCAAGCGTGACTTGAAGTCTAGCCACTGCCAGTCTTCATGCTCCTCAACGGCAACCTCGTCAAAGGCCTCCTTCTCAGGTGGCATCGGGATATGAACATCCTCCTGCTGACGTAGAATGTATGGATGTGAGATGACAAAATACCATCTTATGTATCCAACTGCCGTCTCTAGACTAGTCATAGCAGACATGCCCAAATCCTGCTGAGTCAACGCATAGTCGAATGAATGAGATCTTACCTTTGATTTTTTGTTTGGAAATGCTTGTATTATGACATTTTTGAGCAAAATACCGGCAAGAACTAAACAATGTTAGGTTTTTGGATTTTTGGGTGTGAGAGAGGAGTTTTTAGGGCAAAATTAGAAACTGTTGAAGTGGGGGAGTTACTGAGTTCGACTTATATATAGGAGGTTTTCAGCAAATATAATCTGAATGGCTGGTTCGAAAAATTAAATCCGAGCAAAGGGTAAATTTGGAGAGAGAAAATAAGGCACGTGAGAAACGCACAGGATGTAAAAGGTAATAGCCCATAAAAATTGGATGTGTTGATAGGATCGAACATCTCAATGGTTGTAAAATATGGACATAGGGAAGGAATAGAAGCTCTCGAAGTGTAATACAAGGGCAAATAGAGTTACATGGTAGGTGATGCAATAAGATAAGAAGAATGACACTTAGATAAATAAAAGTATAATTAAAATAGGTGATGCAGTTCATTTTAAGGAGCTTCTCGACTTTAAGTACATACATGACTTTGTTAGGGATGTCCATTTTGATATATTAAGATGGGCTAGTGAAGAACGAGACGTCTGTAAACTTTTTGACTTATCCACTAGATAGGATATCAATACTTCAGCCAAAAGATGTTTATGGTGTACGGATGGGTAGGAGGAAAACATGCATGTGTGGACTTGACTAGAGTTTCACCACTTATGAGAATAGGTGTCAGTGCTTTTACGGTAGGACAGACAACCCTAAAAGTTGCGTCAATCAAAGTGGCCAACTATGAGAAAACGGGTCACGCATATCAATCTCATGTCTCTTAGGTCCATTAACATTGTGTTTACAAAGATTTGTTTTGCCATTTAAATAGGCTTAGCGGCGCGGGTTAAAAGACAAGTCCGAGTTCATGATAAATTTTCACTTCTACACACTAATATTGTTGAAATTGGGGCCTAACTCATCATCACAAAACCGACTTGTGAGGTGAGGAGTGTCTTCTCTTTATAAACACTCATTAAAAGTTTCATCTATCCGATGTGGGACTTGGGTTTTCCCAATACACCCCCCTCACGCCCAGAACTCTTTGAGCTTGGTGCGTGAATCGGTAGGTGGCCCTTGAATTCGACAAGCTCTGATACCATGTTGAAATTGAGGCCTAACTCATCATCACAAAACCGGCTTGTGAGGTGAGGAGTGTTTCCTCTTTATAAACTCTCATCAAGAATCTATCTATCCGTTGTGAGACTTGGGTTTTTCCCAATAAATATGATTCTCATCATTAAACTATTTGACAAAAAAAGGAATTTGGAACGATGATAAATTCTGTTTCGTAGTTTTCACTTCTCATGTGTGTAAGAATCTTTGTAGGACAACATTTAAAATCCAAAAAAGAAAAAATAACAAGAAGATTTTGAACTGCAGTTATTTTTTTGTTCACTCGAGTCGTGCTACTCGTGGTATATGGTCCCTACTCTCCAGGAAGAGCACAAATGAGCCATGGCTTGAATGTGACGTGACCCCTTTGCATTTGCATATATAAAGTTAATAAATAGTGGAACATGATTTCTATGTTTCCTTCTATCTCCACGTTGTTTGCTTGTTTTGTTCCTTTTTTTGCTTTCAAAGTTTTGTTTTTGTAGCCAAACAAATAAACCATATTCTAATCATCATTGTACCACCAGTCTCATATAACTATCATTCATTCCTTTCTATTCATACAAATACAAATTAAGCTACACTCTATTAGATCACCTATTTGGAATCACTTTGTTTGGAACCACCGTGGTTGTCGAAATCTCAGTGAGCTATTATATTATGTTTTGTAAAATCACGATGGATTAAATAATTCTGTCAAACTCACCACGAATTCAAACATGTGAGATACTCGTACCACCACATTATTTAGTTTTTACTCCAAGAAAAACGAGACGCACAATCTATCTCATAAATCTTAAAATATGTCTCGCAATTTGTCTCATATATTCATACTTTAAGTTGATGAACCGTGATGAATTGTTGTTTGGGGAAGAATTTGTTTTCAAATGTGACAAACTCCATTTGAGAAGAGCTGAAAAAGTTGGTTCTTAGACTAACGACCCTGGATGAACCTTCGATCGGAGATGCTCTTATTTTGCAAGTTAGCATTTCCTGCTAGAGCAATTCTAGTATTTTTGAAGCAATATTTCATGAACACTCTTTGTTATGTGTCCTAAAAGTGCTCAATTGGATACTTAAACTACGAGGTTCTTTCACCTAACTGACTTAACTGTTTTTGTGGCACTATAATCTTAGAACCACAAGATTAATTTTTTTGTGGCACTATAATTTAGTTTCAGTTACTTCTATTGAATTTCCACTTTTATTTGTGGTCTACTTGATGTTCTAAACTTTTCTTTCGTTCTTGTAAGTAATTTTTTCAAAAAACAAAAAATAAACATCCAAAATGTATCTTTGTAAGTAATTAATAACTAAAGGAACAACTGAGATGTGTTAGTATGATATCCAACTTGAGATTACTGAATTCTTTTTTGTAGGGTCTTTTGTTAAATATATATTTTTTAATAACAATTTTCTAATAATATTAGAACAAAGCATACATTAAATAGTGCATGGAATAGATTTGTAAGTATCAAACAAAGGCCTAGTAATGTTTTCCCACAACATATATATTCTACCAAAAAAACATATAGATGAAACGTATGTCTATGCATCAAAAGTGAATGGAAATATATATGAATTAAATAATGAAGATGGATAATTCTTAAAATACAAACCATATTCAAAAGAAAACAAAAAATAGATAGATAATATAATGAATTGAATTGCAATCCAACTTCTTATTCTTTTCATAAGACTTGTAAAAAACAAAAATCCTTATTCTTTCCCATTCTTTCTCCTAATGGAAATTATCTTAAAAGGGTACAAAATTCATAGAAAACTACCAACCATAAACTAATCATTAAATTTCATAGAGTTCTACGTCTCTTATTGATTACCTTAGTAACCTCAAACATGGATTGGAAGAAAGAGTCTACTTCCTCAGCCTTTACATCATATTTCAATTGAGTTGCTGATGATCTTTTCATCATACATGAATTTGGTGAAATTGATGATTTCCTTTTTTTCTTTGGAGCTGGTGGGCATCTTTCAACAATAGGAATCTTGTTGCTTGATGAAGTTGGTGTTTTGCATTCTTCTAATTCCTCCTCAATTACTTCTTCAACTTGAATTGGCTTTGGAATATTTGCTTGTTCTTCTTCTTCTTCTTGTTCTTCTCTTTTTTCTTGTTTAATGATTGATTCTTCCATATGATGAGGAATTTGTGTCTCTTCTGACCTTGTTGTAGACATGTAGCTAGTTACACAAATAACAAATATATATGACAAAGAAAGGGACCGGCTCTCTCCTGATAAGGATATTGTCTTCACACATTCGAGGCTTTAGTAGTCACAATGAAGTAGGTTATTTGTATTTTCATAAATTATATGAGATGTACTTTATTTTGATGTGAAGAAGCTCTGTATATAGAGATAAATTGTAATACACAAATATTCTATATTAGATCATTAAATAATAAACAAATCTTAAGTATATTCTAAACAAAAATATAAATTATAAACTCTAATATAATCTTATACAAATATAAGTCTAAATTTATAATATTCTAAGCAAATTTAGGTATATTGTTCTCAACATATTATACGATTTAAATTTAAGTTCAGTATTTTAATTAAATTATTAAAAGACCAATGTTATTTGAATATCTAATAATCAATAGCTATTTGACAACTGTATAAAAATACACAGTTTATAACTATTGACTATAAGAAAAAGAAACAACAAGCTAAAAATAAAACACACACATATATATAAGATGACATAACATTTATGTTATTAAAAATAAAATAGTTTAACTTTTGGGTTCTATCTTTTTACGATTGGATGACCACTAATGTTCTCATTGGGTCAATTCAAGATCACATGAGTGTGGGAGTTAAATTCTAAAAAGGTAAAATGTATATTTATTTTTGAGTCATATTAACTTGTGTCTTTAGGTACAAGTTAATTAAAGAACTAAAAAGAAAATATTTATATTAAAAATCTAATTTTTAAATTTATAAGATATTAATACATGATTATTAAAATTAAAATTTATATTTAATTTTTTAACATGTTTCATAAGACACAAATTAAAATATTCCTTTATTTTTGTAGAAATATAATGTACAATCATTCAACCAATATGCTAGTTAGATCTTTGAAAAAGTGTACTTGAAGAAAATTGGCAGCTTTTGATATTAAATACCCTTTTGCCTTTCTAGTTAATAGACTTTCTATGTACTTTTTGCTTCAATCTTGAAACTTGAAAGAGTGTCAGTGTTGTGCTGTTATAGTTGCCCAACGACAGTTCCATGTCATGAGAAGAACAAACAAGCCTAAGTTGGCAAGAAAGGCACTCTTCCAATTCTATTTTCAGTCAGTACGCGTTGGATTTTTTCTGGTAGCTGGCGTCTTATATGCTTCTATTTCTAACTTTGAATAACCAAAATTTCTATGGTCATTAATATAGAGACCTCACAAGTTGTAACCCTAATAGATTTTATGCAATTAGGAGTTACAATCCGATCAAACCAATTGAGATTTTCTTTTATGTTTTGAAATCTTCAAAAACTAAATTAGTTCTATTTTGAATATTTGAAAACTAAAACTAAAACTAGTTTCGGTTTTGAGTTTTGGAATTTTCATAAGTCAAAATAAAGGTTGAAGAATCCCAATATGTAGAGCTGCCTCGGAATCTGTTTTCTACAATGGAGGTAGGTTGTTCAATTCTCATCGTTCTAGGCTTCATCGAGATACTTGTGAGGCACTTATCTGCGCACAAATTTGGATAAATCATGATAAACAAGGCAATAATTTTAAAAAATGTCCTTGTTATCCTTAAAAAAAAAAGTCCTTGTTAGGCACTTATTTATGTAAATTTGTGTTTTTTTCAATAAGCTAAAATAATTTTAAGAAAAAAATAAAAGAACATAAATATTAGGGGGACTAGGCTAAAACCCAATGAAAAATACATATTAAAAAAGTGAAATTTAACTACACTCTTGAATAGACATGGCAACAAAACCCGCCCCCGCCAGACCCGGCCGCCCCGCCCGAATTTAACGGGAAATACCGATTTAACTGGGTGCGGGTGTGGGGGAAATTTGGATTTTTAGTGCGGGGCCGGGGCCGGGGGATGCTTACACCCGACCCGCACCCGCTTTTTAAAAATTTTTAATCTTATTTCTATAAGCACCAACCTATTTTAATATATTATTACCCTTTAGAAACATATTTACTATAATTATTTTTCTCTTTTGAAAAAAAATTTATGAGATATTTAATTATTAATATAATTATTATTTTTTGTTGCTATGAAAAATATATAAAAAATATGCATTTTTTAAATATTTTATAAAATATAGAGTTTTCGCAGGTTGGGGCGGGGCCGGGACCGGGAGATCCGTCCCCATTAGGGGCGGGGTTGGGTGTTCAATTTTTACTCCCGATATAGTTTGGGGACGGGGGCGGGGGTGGGTGCATGGAAGCGGGGGCGGGGACGGGGATGCTTAAACCCGCTCCCGATCCGCCCTGTTGCCATGTCTACTCTTGAAATGAGTGCTATAACCATTGTCAGCTCTTGTGGCTTGCTGAATCTTCCATTAATTTTTATTGTGATGCTTGGTAAGGTATTTAGTAAAGTCGGTTTCTCTATCTTTACTTGATGTCGCTTTTATACCTTTATCATTTGTATCATCCTATAGTCGTTAAAGCACATGTATGTCCTCATGAACGGCGGGGTTAAACTCATTGTAAATCACCGTTTTTAGGGACAAAAATATATTTATTCTTGTCATTTATGATAGGAAAACGTATAGGGTTTTTAGTTCAGTTTTAGACTCATTTTAGAGGTAAAGTAGGAAGTTTGAATGTATTTTAGTCGAGTTCCATAAAGGAATCCTTCAAATGTCATGAAATGACAAAAACATGAAAATAGCCTTCCATAATACAGGAGTAGTCCAGTCCCCTTGCACTTTTAAGAGATTTTACTATAATCACTCTGGATTACAATTTGCTCAAGGACACACCAAGAGACTTCTCAATGCTCAAGCACAACTCCAAGAGACTTCTATGCTCTACTACTGTACCTAAAGACTTCCTGCTCAAGGACAACTCCTAGAGACTTCCCACTGCTTAAGCACAACTGCTTAAGACTTTACCCTGCTTAATCACAACTGACTGAGACTCCTAGGTACTCAAGGTTTCACCAAGAGACTTATATGCTTAAGCGCAGGGGAGAGACTTTCTAAAATGTTTGCCCCAATTGCAAACAAGTTAATTTGTTCTTACACTATATTTGACAATGATAGTGTAATCTAGACAAACGAACAGACTCGCTCCTTAGGATTTCTAAGATATAAACTTGAAAATAAATCCTAAGTGTTTTGCGTTATTTGATTTGACAGAGTTTTGGAACAGAAACTAAATTACTTCTTTTTCAGGTCTTCAGCTCCTTTTATAGGTAGTTATTTGAGAGACGTTAGAGAAGAGTTCCAACACAAATTGAGTCGTTTAGAAGTTTTGATCAAGAATGTTGACCATTTTCCTAATATGGATAATTCTGTTGGAAAGTCCTTTGATTTTTCTTTTCTGAAAGAAGAATTATTTGTTGCTATATTTGTTCTTGATGTCCTTTGTCTGGTTGCGCACATAGACAGAAGAAGACAAAAGCACTGCTCTATAAGATACTATGATAGAGACAACTCACAAAATAAGACAAAAGCTTACACCCTTCGACACTATAATAAGCAAAAATCAATATTTTAGATTCATTCATTAAATGAAGTATGTGGTTTATAATAAAGACCATATACATCATTGATTGAATGAATCTAAAATGTAGATTTTTGCTTATAATAGTGACCATAGGGTGTACGTGGATTTTGGGTCCTCAGATCCAAGTATGTCAGTCAGATTTTGTGTCTGATGTCCTTCACAGAATCTGTTGAGATCACTCTCCAGCTTCTGTGAGGCATCCTTCTTCTAAGGGCGTTGACTTCTAGTTGACATTCCTTTGGATCTTCCACCTAAGTCTTCTAAGCTTCCCAATCCTTATTTGATGCTCTTCATATGTCCTTGCTTCATAATAAGTAAATCTTGCACACTTGAATATATGTTACTATTCCAATTGTTCTTCAATACTTTGTTATCATCAAAACTCTAGAGGACTTGTATGAACCATTCTTGTTCTAACAAATTACTGGACGGAGCATCGAAGTCTTCGAGTGAAAATCTTCAAGGGTTTCCAGGTGATTGAGGATTCAAAGACATCAAGAAGCACCAATTTCAAAGGGTATTTGAAGATTGGGGGAGTGGTTACATAGGAATTGAAGAGCTAGGGTAGTTTGAAGGAATTCCTATAATCACAATGTGACCAAGCATTCATATTCTATCTGAAGTCCTTGGCGGAGATATTTTCCACCAAGAAGAGTAGACGCAGTCTGAAGCCAGGACGAAAGGGTGAACTACTATAAACTCTCGGTGTCCTTTCTCTTTCCCTTTCCTCTTTAATTATTTTGATTGTGTATATGCATGCATTAGGTTTTACCTTAATCTACATTGATCACATTTAAGTTCATTCTAGTGTCAATTTATCAAACACATACACAATGTGTTCATTAGTATAATTGTTTAATTGATCTTACGTTTGGTTTGAGATTTGTCTTGTTTTGTTTTTTGTGTGAGAATTATCAATAATAGATTATATTAAGATTTAACTTTGAATCTCTCAATTCCTAGTGAATCTTATTGTTACTAGTACTACATACAAGTTAATATCATACAACGACAAAATGCATATAAGTAATATGATAAAATTAAAGTGATAGGAATACTCATGTATTCGAATCTGCAACGTTGACGCCCAAATCATTGATTGAATAGCTGGTTTTCCAATAGGAACCAAATGAACACCTCAACAAGACGAGAAATGAAACAACGCTGCAAGATGCGATGACCAACACAGTACCGCACTCAAATGACGAAATCACGAAGAAAAAAATCCTAGATCTATGTGATAATGACTTATTTAAGTTGAAATAGATAGAAATATGAAGATGTTTAACCCAAATCACTCACCTCAATGAAGAAAATGGAAGAGAGAACCTTGAAGGAGAAAATTGTACTCACTCACTTGATATGTTTTGGATGTTAGGTTAGAAAATACGTTGGTCTATAATGTCGAATGACTCGAATTAGTGATATTATAATGATTTTTTGATTGAATCACGACAATAGTTGTTATTTATCGATATTTTAGGTCTAAAGTGAGGGTAACAGATGTTGGAATTTAGGTAACCAGAGGGCGCAAATATTAAAGTTCTTACATAGGCTGGTTCGAGTTCGGGTGCAGATATTTTTTTATAATTGTGGGTATGGGGGCGTATATTATAGTACCCTACCCATTATCAGGGAGAGGATTGTCTCTTGTGACATTATGGTCTAGTTTTTGTTTTCAGCCCTTGGTTTGTCAGGTCTAATTTTTGTTTTCAATCCTTGATTTGTCGAGAGAGAATGAGAGAAAAAGAGAGAATAAAAGGAAAAGGTAGATTTAAGGATAGTGATTTATCCACTTGAGAAACATAAACCTGCATGCAATCCATTCCCCCATTATCGTCGCAAGAACGCGGACACAAAAACACATTCATCGCATGTTTTTCCAATATATCACTCAAAAACATTTATTCTTTTAAAAAAAAAAATGCAACTATTTGTTTTAAAGAGGTTTCTACATGATAAAATACTTTACGTTAGTGAAATAATTCAATTTAATTTATCATTTGAATTGATAAATTAAAATTTCTTAATTTTTGTTTTTTTAATAGTCATCAATAATAAATTAATAAAGAAACTTATACAAGATTAATAATGAAAAAATAGTAAAGGTTTTTCCTTTCTAATGGATTAGAATTCTACTGCCACGGTCTAGTGAGAATGTGTGGGGGTGTTCATGACAAATGTGAGAGAGAGAGAGAGCGCACTT
>Ga0315914_1004183_pt1 | contig 21642 bp, 14 predicted proteins | sample MpolenodulesMG_FD_203920 | JGI IMG/M metagenome (GOLD analysis project Ga0315914, IMG submission 203920) | Medicago polymorpha root nodule microbial communities from Los Angeles, California, United States - elongated nodules | ecosystem: Host-associated > Plants > Roots > Nodule | place: USA...
CAAACACACAAGTAAGAGACTTCTCAATGCTCAAGGACAACTCCAAGAGACTTCTATGCTCAATCACACAAGAAAGAGACTTCTATGCTCAAGGACAACTCCAAGAGACTTCCTTTGCTCAATCACACAAGAAAGAGACTTCTATGCTCAAGGACAACTCCAAGAGACTTCCTTTGCTCAATCACAACTGAAAGAGACTTCTCTTAACAATTACAAATAATTGAATAAGGTTTTGAATACTTGATATACAATCAGAGGTATTCACAAAACAATACGAACAGAACAGACTCTGTTTTTCTAGACACTTGAGAATTCTAAGATATGAACTATTGTAAGAATTCTCTAAGTTGTTGATGTTTAAGTTTGCGACGTTTTGCACATAGTATTGGCCTTTGCTTGTTATTCTATTGTATTTGTTTTTTTTTTTAAGTTCTTCAAGTCTTTATCCCTATTTATAGAGGATTTGAGAGACGTTGAGAATTAGCCGTTACATCAACTTGTCTTGCTTGAAGCTTTGATTCTTCACCATTGATCTTTTGCCTAATTTGATAATTGTCCTATGAAGAACTAATTTCAAATTCATTCCATTTGAAACGGAACAACGTCTGCAACAATATTACTGTTATTCTTGTCTTGATGTAGAGACAAGTTGCAGAGATGGTGGTTGCAGAGGCATGCGCAGAGTTAGTGGTTGTACACTTCGTACACTGTACTTTGTCAACTCTAGTGAAGTGGCTTCTGATGAGATGCTTCTGATAACCTTGCATCTGATGACCTTGCTTCTGATGACGTGTCTTCAGGAGCGCTTTCTTCAGACGCATTTCTTTCAGACGCTTTAAGCTTCAATAAAAATTCCTTTGCTCTTTGACTTGTTCAATCAGAACTTTTATGAATTGTGCTTTGATTAAGATCCTGTACACTTGAACAAATGTTTAGCATATCCAATTGATAATTTTAATACCTTGTTATCATCAAAACTTAAGAGCTGATTTTGCGAAACACCCTTTGTTCCAACAGGGGTTAGGAGGAGGTGAGAAGAGGGTGGAGGTTCGTCGACTAGTTAATGAGAAGCATCTGTTTGCTTTGTGCATCCAAGAAACGAAATGGAATGTTGTTACTGATTTGATGATTAAATCTATTTAGGGAGATGGTCTGTGTGGTTACTCTTATCAACCATCGATTGGGGCTTCTGGTGGTTTGGTTACGGTGTGGGATAGTTCTCGTTTAGATGTTTGGTCGACAATGAGCTTTGGTCATGTTTTGGTGATTAAGGGAAGGGTTACTATGATAGCGGAAGAATTCATTATATTTAATGTGTATGCACCTTGTGACATAGTGGCTAAAAGGGAGTTGTGGGAATGGTTGGCACCTATTATTAATAATAATAGCGACATTTGTTTATGCTTGTGTGGGGATTTTAATTCTGTTCGCAATTTAGAGGAACATAAAGGTAGGAGCTCGGTGTTTAGACAGGTGGATGCAGACATATTTAATCAATTTATCGCCGACTGTTTCTTGATTTTTTACCTATTTGCGGCCGATTATTTACTTGGTATCGAGGTGATGGTGTTTCTATGAGTAGGTTGGACCGGTTTTTGTTGTCGGACAAATGGTGTGAGGCGTGGCCAAATTGTATTCAAGTCGCTTATCAACGGGGGCTCTTTGATCACGTTCCTTTATTGTTACATGTAGATGAAGCTAATTGGGGACCTTGTCCGCTTCAGATGCTTAAGTGTTGGGCTGATTATTCAGGCTATGATAATTTTGTTCGAGCAAAATGAGCCTCTTTCAACTTTGTTGGATGGGGCGGCTTTGTTTTGAACCAGAAGCTAAAATTGATAAAAGCAAGCTTAAAGGAATGGCATCAACATCATTATCAGAACTTGGATGGTAGGCTTATGGAGGTAAAAAAACCGTATTGATATTCTAGATACCAAGGCAGAAAGGTCAGCGCTCCTTGAGGTTGAAATGGAGGAGCTTCATGATTTATCTGTGAACTTGCATTCCTTGGCTCGTGTTCAAAATTGTATTAATTGGCAAAAATCAAGAATGAATTGGTTGAAGGAAGGCGATGCTTATTCCAAAAAATTTCACGATGTTATGTCTAAATGGCGGCGTCAGAATGCTATAAATGTGGTGTATGTTGATGGTGTCAGAGTGGAAGGGGTGCAAAATATTCGTGCGGCAGTTTTCCATTATTTTTCTACTCTCTTCAAAATTGCGGGGCATGTAAGGCCAGGGGTGGATGGCCTTAATTTTCAAAAATTATCTTATACAGAAGTGGGAAATTTAACAAAGCCATTCTCTTTGGAGGAAGTGTAGCAAGCGGTTTGGGATTGTGACAGTTTTAAAAGCCCGGGACCGGACAATGTTAGTTTTGGTTTCATAAAAAAAATTGGGAGATAGTAAAGGAAGATTTGATGAGATATTTGGTGGAGTTTCATCGAAACAGGAAGCTGACAAAAGGGATAAATTCTACTTTTATTGCATTGATCCCAAAAGTGAACAGTCCGCAACGGCTTAATGATTTTCGACCTATTTCTCTTGTGGGTTGCATGTACAAGGTGTTGGCTAAGGTTCTAGCTAACAGACTGCACAATGTCATTGGTAAGTGTGGTTTCAGATGCTCAATCAGCTTTTGTTAAAGGGAAGCAAATTTTAGATGGTATTTTAATAGCCAACGAAGTGGTAGATGAAGCGAAACGTTTGAACAAGGAGCTTCTTATGTTTAAAGTCGATTTTGAAAAGGCGTATGACTCGGTAGATTTACAGTATCTTGATTCGGTAATGATTAATATGAACTTCCCAACAATTTGGCGCAAGTGGATAACTGAATGTGTGGGAACGGCAAAGGCCTCAGTTCTTGTGAATGGGTGTCCGACAGAACAGTTTCATATCGAGAGGGGCCTCCGTCAAGGGGACCCCTTGTCGCCTTTCTTATTTTTGCTAGCAGCCGAAGGTTTCAACGTTCTGATGAATGCGGTGGTAGCGGCGCAGTTGTTTCATGGGTATGGTATAGGCCGCGACAGTGAGGTCCGGTTAACACATCTTCAGTTTGCGGATGACACACTTATTATTGGCGAAAAAAGTTGGTTGAATGTGCGTTCAATGAGGGCGGTGTTACTTTTGTTTGATGAGGTGTCGGGTCTGAAGGTGAATTTTCACAAGAGTATGTTGACTAGTGTTAATGTTACTGAGTCATGGCTGGCGGAGGCTTCCTTGGTAATGAATTGTCGACAAGGGATCATCCCTTTTATTTATTTGGGGCTGCCTATTGGAGGGGATTCAAGAAAGCTGAGTTTTTGGAAACCTGTTATTGACCACATAGTAGCTCACCTATCGTTGTGGAATAATAAATTTCTTTCTTTTGGTGGCCGTTTGATATTGCTGAAGCCTGTCATGTCCTCTCTTTCGATTTACTTTCTTTCCTTTTTCAAAGCCCCCGCAGGTATAATTTCTTCTATTGAATCTTTTTTTAATTTTTTTTTTGGGTGGGTGGTGGGTGGTGGTGGGTGAGGAAAATAGGAAAATAGCTTGGATAAAATGGGATTCGATTTGTTTACCTAAGGAGGATGGAGGTTTGGGGGTCAGGAGGGTGGGAGCTTTTAATTTATCATTGTTGGGGAAATGGTGTTGGAGGATGCTAACGGAGAAAGAGGGGTTGTGGTATCGAGTTTTAAAGGCTCGCTACGGTGAGGAAGGGGGCAGTTGAAGTAGGGGGGAAACAGAGGCTCTTAATGGTGGAGGATGGCCTGTAGGGTACGTGAAGGGGTAGGTGAGGGTGTGGGGAATTGGTTTGATACCAATGTTCGTCGGGTTGTTGGTGATGGGCGGGACACTTTGTTTTGGTATGATAGGTGGGTAGGGGAGTTACCTTTGTGATTAAAATTTCCTAGACTATTAGATTTAGCTGTGAGTAAGGAGTGTATGGTGGAGGAGATGTGGAGGCTAGGGTGGGAAGAAGAGGGAATGACGTGGGTGTGGAGACGCTGATTGTTAGCTTGGGAGGAGGAGTGTGTGAGGGAGTGCTCGAGTTTATTACATAACATTGTTTTGCAGGACAACGCTCAGGACTTTTGGAGAGGGATGCTTCGATCCTATCCATGGTTATTCGGTGCGGGAATCATACCGTTACATTACACATTTAGGTGACACATTGCTGAGGACTCTAGTGGATGATGTATGGCATAAGCATATCCCCTCAAAGGTGTCTCTGTTGGTGTGGCAACTCCTTCGTAACAGACTCCCTACTAAAGACAACTTGTTGCGGCGTGGTGTTTTTCTTCCCAATGATGCAGATTATGCAGCCGGGTGTGTTGCTTCCGAAACGACAGCATATCTTTTCCTTACTTGTGACATTTTCAACGATCTATGGTCGAAAGTGTGGCATTGGTTAGGTATATCTTCGGTTCCTTCTGCTGACCTTCGATATTATTTTCTTCAGTTTACTAAGATGGCGGGCATGCCAAGGTGTTTTCATTTATTTTTATCAGTTATCTGGTTTGCTGCTGTTTGGGTTATTTGGAAGGAAAGGAACAACCGTGTCTTCCAAAATATGGCTACTACTCCTTCTAATCTTATTGAAAAAGTCAAGCTAAATTCGTTTTTATGGTTAAGATCAAAGCAGGTTTCCTTCAGTTACGGTTACCATGACTGGTGGAAAAATCCGCTTCTATGTATGGCCATTCATATGTAATTTAGCTGTCTGTTTATTTGGTGCTTCTTATTGTGGCATACTGACTTTGTAAATATTTTCCGGTGGTTCCTCCTTTGCACGCCTTGTACGGGCTGAATCACCGTTGTTTATGATAGTATCTCATTTTGATTTGTTAAAAAAAAAAAAAAAAGACTTCCTATGGATAGTCATGCTCAAAAAGTATTTTACATATTTTTTTTTCTTCATAAAGTTTCATAATTTAAAGGTAAAATATAAAATAATTTTGGCTTAAAAGCACTTTTAGCCACCTAACTTTGCCATATTGGCCTCGTATTGAAAAAATCATCACTTTCTAACCCCTAAGCATCAACAACATTGGTTCTATATATTGTTCTTAAAACACAAGAACATAGAATTTTGTTCTAGGCATTGGCGGAGAATGACATGGAAGGACAAGTTGGAGAACCGTTCTCGCAGGGGAACACGTTCTTGTAGTGCTATGTCAGACAAAACAAACAACAAGGAGAGAGAAAAGAGAAAAGGAAAAGAAAATGGAAAATTCTATGGTGAAGTCGTGAAAATGACTTTTCTGATGAAGTTAACACTATAACATCAAAAGTGTAGTGATTAACACCCCATTGTTTGTACAGTGCCATCAAAAGTTCAGTCCTCATAGTATCATCAATTCATCAGATTAACAAGACTACACTTAATCTAATTTTATCCTACCTTGTTTTAAGTGTAACACCCCACAAAGTGTAACACTTATGACTATCACATAATATCATCAAATCTGTTTGTATGTTAAAGATGTCAACGATAAAATAGTACCTGTAAGTCCAAGATGTTGCAAGCATTACTAGATGAATTACTATTGATCATTAATCACTAATCAACCATTTAAAAATGAATCAAACATTAAAATCAAAATTAATTTTTTCAAAAAAGTCAGTTTCCTGACTGCACCGTAGAAGCTCCCAAAGAAAATATACTATGTGAAGTTTATGGTGGACCCGTATAAAACAAATTAAAAACTTAAATGCATTGTAGCGAAAATGAAGGAGTGTTCTTGAATCCTATGTGGCAATTATTGGCCCACAAAAATTAACTTGAGAACATCAACATTGTTCCCACGGTGGAGATGCTCTAAGCTTTTCCCAATTTGCAACTTTCAAGCTCCTTTGATTTTGATTAGGTCAACGTTCATGTGGCTCCTCACTTAAGTGAGTTGGATGCCACGAAAGGATATAAATAAAGTGAAATGTGATAGGCCAAGTTTTCTTAGTTCTTACCATATAGATATATCACTTTAATTTCTTAGCTATACTCTCCTTTGCGCTAGGGTATTATATTGAACTTTTCGTGGCTCCCTATTTCTTAGGGGTCAAGCAACAAAAGACACTTGACATTGCCACCAACAATTCATCCAGCAATCCATGAACTTCCTCAAAGTACTTTGTAGCGATGACAAAGTCCATGATGGCGGAGAACGGTTCGATTTCAATGAGTAAAGCGAAGTTGAAACAGTTAGATCAATTTATTGATGTAAGGGTAGATAATATTATTAATTGCAACAAACAACAATAATGGTTGATAAGTGCAGAAATGTTGGATGTATTTTTTTTGAAGAATGAGAGAATTAAGAGTGAAACTTTTTTGCAAAAGAGAAAGAATGAGAGAGAAATAGGCAATGAATGTTGGGAGTGGCAACCACTTAGGGATTTATTTATAGTAATATTTTTAGTTGAAGGGCTTTTGGATTCAAATGTTTATTTTTCTGTACTCGTTTTTCCTCTAAGTTAATTTTTAGATTACTTTCGCAGTTAAAAATAAACTTCTTTTTTTTTGTCAGGTAGTCTAATGACTAAATTCATACACATTATGTGTAGAGAAGTGGAGAATTCGGGGTTCGAACCTCGGACCCTGCACACATTATTCCTAGTAGCTACCAACTGAGCTACACTTACGGGAGATTAAAAATAAACTTTTAATCCCTCAAAAAAAAAATCCAAAAAGATTGAGTTAATATAAAAAAAAAAGGTGTTAAAGTTCATTTATACAACTTAGACCATTGAGACTCAATCACTACAAAAAAAAAAAAAAAAGACCATTGAGACTCAATGTTAAACTATTCCTTAATTGGTCGTCGTTAGTATAAATCAACTGTCATTTTAGCAAGTATGCTACTTGATCAACAAAAAAACAATAATAATAATCATTCCTTCATTAATAATTAATCACTCTAATTTATTTTCTCTAATATCCTTTCTTCCAATGAAAAAAAAAATTATTTATTGTTGTTGTCTCATGTGTACTACGTAGGAGAGTAGCATTGGATGCCGACTATTGTTGTTGTGTTTTGTCTTAAGCTTCAATGTCCAACTATATTTCTTACATGGAAATGGAAAAAGTAAGAAGTTAAGAAGAAATGTATTTGGTCAAATACTTTACAAGGAAATACACTTACTGTCAAATGATTCTAATCCATTTGTTCCTCTTTGGACTATTTGTGGGTACAAATATATATGATGATATTACTCATGAGCCAAACTAGGGTTTAGCGTGTGCACTCCTCTCTATTCTTGATGTTTTTTCAGTTTTTTTAAGAGAATTTTTTTTCTTCATATTTTTTTTTGAGGGGATTGTTTTTATATTTTTGTTTGTCAAAAAGATTATACACATAAATAAATTCTAAAAATATACTATACTTGAAGAATATTTTAGGTATGTATCTTGAAAATGTTAAGAGTCCCACATCAGATAGGACATGGCCTGACAATGTGTTTATAAGTGGGGGCAATCCTCACCTCACAAGCCAGATTTGTGGGGTTGTGTTAGGCCCAACCACGATTTCTAAGATGGTATCAGAGCCTCTCCAAGATTCATTGGGCCACCTGCTGTCATGTTTCCGCTATCGAACCACCCATCATTTATGTCCATGAACCAGGCCCAATAGTGCTGGTCGTGAGGGGGTGTGTTAAGAGTCCCACATCGGATAGGACATGGTCTAACAATGTCTTTATAAGTGGGGGCAATCCTCACCTCACAAGCTGGTTTTGTGGGGTTGTGTTAAGCCCAACCACGATTTCTAAGAGAAAATATTGGAAATCTCATTGCAATCAGATTGTCAACAAATTATCCCACAATAAGAAAAGCAACACTAAGTTTGTCATATTGAAGTCATTTTTGGTAATTCACACCTTTAATATCACACATACCGTTGATGTTGCTTTTCTTTCTTTGTCTTGAGTTTAAGAGAAAAATTACCAAAAGTAAATGTTTTGATTCAGAAAATGTAGAGACAACAAAAAAGTTTGCAAGAAAGCTACTTTTAATTTTATCAAAGATAGGGTGTGGAAGAAAATCAACTCTTGGAGTAGTAAATGCTTCTCTAAGGCTGGAAGAGAAGTGTTGATAAAATCTGTTCTTCAATCAATTTCGACGTATTTCATAAGTTTATTTACCCTTCCTTCGTCGTTGTGTGATGAAATTGAGAAAATGATGAACTCTTTTTGGTGGGGTCATTCAGGATCACATAAGAAAGGAATTCATTGGATGTCCTAGGACAAATTATCCATGCATAAAAAAGATGGAGGCATGAGCTTTAAAAATCTTGGAACGTTTAATCTGGCGATGTTGGGAAAACAAGGTTGGAGAATTTTGACACAACCGAACACTCTCAATGCTAGAATATATAAAGCTAGATATTTTCCGCAGTGCAATTTTCTTGAGTCCGAACTAGGCCACAATCCAAGTTTTGTCTGGAGAAGTCTCTGTAAGTCAAAATTCATTCTTAAAGCAGGTAGCAGATGGAAAATTGGTGACGGCAGATCCATTTCAGTCTGGAACAATTATTGGATGAAAGACAATGTTACTATTTTCCCACTGGATGATGTTGCAGCTACTTTGGCGAACCTGCGTGTGTCAGATTGCATCCTGTTGAATCAAAAGAGCTGGAATGTTCCCTTGTTAAATTCCATTTTTAATGAATAGATTGTGGAACATATTGTCGCAACACCTTTATATCCTTCTGAGCGTGAAGATAGGCTCGTTTGGAAAAAGGAGAGTAACGGTGAGTACTCAGTTCGCAGTGCTTATCGCTTATGCATGAATGAATTACTGGATACCTCTCATTTCAAAGTAGAAGGCGCTTGGGATTTGATTTGGAGGCTGAAGGTACCACCGCGAGTTAGAACACTTATTTGGCGTATCTGCAGGAATTGTCTCCCGACACGTACAAGGCTGCGTGATAAGGGAGTTAACTGTGCAACTGTTTGTGCTTTGTGTAATGTGGATGAAGAGGATAGTTTGCACCTTCTGTTTAGGTGTCCAGGAAGCAGGAACATTTGGAGTATGTGGAATGTGTTTTCTGTTGTTAGTCATATATTTGACCAATATCAAAATATCAAGGACATCATTTTTGAAACAATTAAGGTACTGTCAAATGGAGATGAATCATTGTTTGGTTGTATTATATGGAGTATATGGAAGCAAAGAAATAATAAAATATGGAAAGAAGTGACTGATGCACAAGGGTTTGTTTTTGACCGAGCCAAAACATTACTGCAGGATTGGACTTCAGCAAAAATGATACAGAAAAAAATCTGCCAGCAGTGAGCAGCCAGTAAGCACTGCAAAATGGATAAAACCAGGTCTAGGTCGTTATAAATGTAATATTGACGCCGCATTTTCAGAGTCGACTAATCTGGTTGGCATCAGAATGTGTATTAGAGATGAAAATGGGCATTTTGTGCTTGCTAGAACAGACTGTTTCAGCCCCGTTTGTGAAGTCCATATAGGAGAAGCGTTAGGACTTTTATCTGCTATGGACTGGACTCATTTGCTGCAATTAGGAACGGTGGATTTTGAGATGGATGCAAAGAGAGTAGTTGATAGCTTTCATTCCCGTCATAATGAAGTCACCGAGTTCGGGAACATAATTGATAATTGTAGATCTCTCGACAATTTTATGAAAACTCCAGTGTTGAGTTTGTGCGGAGGCAAGCAAATGAGGTTGCTCATAGTTTAGCTAAAGCGGCCTTATCATCAGCTAGCTCCCAAATTTTGGTAGAAATACCGCATTGTATTGAACACATTCTATTTAATGAAATGCAATAGTTTCTTCTCTTCAAAAAAAAAAAACAAAAATGTTTGCAAGACCAAGTCATGCGGGAAAAACCTTTGAGCACATGAATCTGCGAACAAACTCACAACACCTAAGTTAATAGCATACAACGACAAGATGCTTACAAATAATATGATAAAATCTAAATCACCGAAATGATATTTTCTAAAATATAAATATTGACAAATAACTATTTATTTTATAAATTGATCGTTAATTTATAAACTTGTGAAGCAATACACCTGTACACCTCAATTTGTGAGGTGCACCGTAAAAATTCCCCTATAAATATACTTTTCATTTTTAATGCTAAATTGTTGGGATTCGAATCAGGCAATCTTGGGATTCGAATCACAATTAACACTCTTGATCAAACCTCAATTTAATGTCCTATTTCTAATTCTTCCACTAGTTAGACCATTCGATTCATTTCAAGTCACCTAATATATTGTCAAGTTATCAAATTTGATTATCTAAATCATGAATCAGTCATAATTTTTAAAATAGAGAATACACAATGTACTATTATAAATATGGAGACCATAATTAGAATTTTGTCAAAATAGGGGCACTAAAACTGCATTTAAGTCAATTTTAAAAGAATTAAAAAATATTTTAAAAATTAGTGAGAGAACTAACATGCGTTAACCATAAAAAAATCCCTCTTTCATCAAAATAAATTATCATTAACTTTTAAAAATAGGCTTAAATATCCATTTGATCTATTAACATATTTTAAAAGATTGATTAATTTGGTCCCTTTAACTCTAAAAACAATCAGTTTGATCATTTATCTTATTTTAAAAGTTCATGTCCTCCCTTAACTTTAAAATGGGTCAGTTCGGTCCCTTAACTTGTGTAGGTTACACAACTTGATCTCTTAACTTATGAAAATACACTATTATATCCATCTATTAAGAGATCAAGTGGAGGTGTTCAATTGCATTATCTTACATATGGCAAGAGGATCAGACAAACCAATTTCAATGTTAATAGATAATTTTGAACTTTTAAAATAAATTAAAGAATTAAATTGACCAACTTTTAAATTAAGGGGCCAAATTGAATTTTAAAATAAGTGAAGGAACCAAGGAGATATTTAAGGCTTAAGAATGTAATATGAGTGCTAACAATCATATAAAAATAGTAAGAGTTCTTTCAAAAAAAAAAATAGTAAGAGTGCTAACTGATGGATGGTCAAATTATTCTTATCACAAGATCCAATATTAATCTATTAGACACATTCACAATTTTCTTTGAACGGAGACACACTCACATTTTGCTTATTTAAAATATAATCTCATTTTGATTATTTTTGAAATAATAAAAAAAAAATTTCATTTTTTGTTTTTTTGAGTGTGTGCAACACTTATGACTATAATCTTATGACCATGAAAGACTCGCTATGGATGATCATGCTCAAAAAGTGTTTCATAATTATTTTTTGTTAACAAAGTGTTTCATAAATTAAAGGTAATCTTATATATAAGTGGAAGACAAGCAGTTAGTAATTAACAACCAATGTTTCTATTTTTTTTTAATAAAAATTAATTTAAAAATAAAGAGAAAATCAACCACCGGAAACCAAAAATTTTTTTTTTGCTTTATTTTAAAGTGTGTGTATTTTAAAATAAGTATGGGAGCTAACATGTGATAACAAAAAAGTCTCTAATTATTTAATTACTTAAAAAAAAAAAAAGAAGAGAAAACTAAACGAACATAACATCCAAAAAAAAAAGAGAAGAATTTCTTCTGCCTAAAAGCAGAATAAAAAAAAATTTAAGAATAAGATAACGAACTACGTATGTCCAAAGAGTCTTTAATTATTTAAAAAGAAATAAAGATTAATTTTTAAAGATAAGAAAATCTTGGCCTATAATATGATAGAAAAGTTGTTTAAAAAAAATGATAGATAAGTAAATAGTCTCACCTAAAAGACATCTGCCCAATTCAGATTGTATATCAATGAGATATGAAGATGATGAGTGGTAGGTTTTTGGTCTGAGATAGGCAATGATGGTTGATAGAGTTATTATTTTTGGATGATTATGAAGAAGAGATTGAAGGAAATGTATATTACTATTGGTTTTTCTCTACTATATGGTTAGAGAGTAGCATATGATGCCTACTATTGCTGTTATATGTTGGCTTAAGCATCGCTTGGAAAAAAATGTTTTGGCTTAAGCATCAATACTCTTTGCATGTAAATAGGAAAAAGAAAACGTATTAAATAGAAGGTTAACTCTATTATCAATAAATAAAACTAGCAATTTTGTACAACTAATTATAACTCTAATATGCTGTGACTATGTTATTCATTTATTTATCTTAAAGATGGGATTTTAGTCACTAAACTTCTTAAAAAAAATAAACAACAAAAGGTGGAGGGGGTTATGTGTGTTACACATTGAACCTTTTGTGACTTCCCTTGGAGCTCAAGCAAATAAAAGACACTTGACATTGTTATCCACAACTCATCCATCAATGGACCCTGACAAAGTACTTTGTAAGACTTCAAAAGCGCTTTGACGAAGCCCATAGACGGGTGAACGGTTGGATTTCAATGAGAGAAGTTGAAACACTCAGATCACTTTGTGGAGGTAAGAGTTGATAATTTCATCAATGGCAACAAATGGTGGATAAGTGCAGAAATGTTGATGTATCTAAACCGAAAAATAAGAGTTAAACTTATTTGCAAAAGAGAAAGAGAATGAGAGATAAATAAGGTTATGAATGTTGGGAGTGGCAACCACTTGGAATTTATTTATAGACATATTTTTGGTTAATGTTGGACTCCTATTATTGCACTAAAAATATTATTGGTAATTAATCAGTCTAATATCTTTTCTATACTCTTCTTTCTTCCAACGAAAAAATAATTATTTTATTGTTGCTGTCTCATGTGTATTGTTATGTTGTGTTTTGTCTTAAGCTTCAATGTCCAACTATATTTCTTACATGAAAATGGAAAAAGTAAGAAGTTAAGAAGAAATGTGTTTGGTCAAAATACTTTAGAAGGAAATAACACATACTGTCAAATGATTCTAATCAGTTATTTTTTGTCTTTTCCATTTGTTCCTCTTTGGACTATTTGTGAATACAAATATAATGATATTACTCATGAGCCAAACTAGGGTTTAGTGTGTGCACTCCTCTCTATTCTTGACGTTCTTTCATTTTTCTAAAGGGAATGTTTTATTTTTTCATATTTTTTTAGGGGATTTTCTTCATATTACAAGGAAATCAATGCGATATTTTTTTCATGGTTATTTACTATAAGTATTTATACAAAAATATATAAATTCATAGGTGATATATAGAGATTATATCATTATGCAACATATTGAAGATTGCATAATTATACCATTTTATCCAGATAATGATAAACTCCATGTTCATGATCATCTCACTAAGTTTTCCTAAATTCTCAAGATGGTTTTGTACTTCATCAGGTGTTACTGTTAGATTATACCTAGATAAAGATGAAGTCTTTGACTCTTGAACTGTTCCACCCTGTGACCCCATATATTTCATTCTAGGCTTCACCACAAACTAAAACACTATAAATATACCTTTCATTTCTAAAGCTAAATTCCTACTTATCTAAATCCCCCCTTGTACAAACGCAAAGCATGAAATTTTGAAAAGGGGTTTAAAGGGTGGTTAAAAAATGGTCCTATAATGAAAAAATAGCAAGATAAGGGTTACAAGGAAATCAATGCTTTAGAACAGATGCTCCACAGTAACATGATGATCTAGTTTAAGAGAGAGAAGTAAAAATTCATAAACTAATGATGCATGTCATCACTATGCACAGGGGTTGGCGAGCGCGAGGGGCGGCAGCCCAGGGTACCATTATTTAAGGGGCATCAAAATTATTATTTTTACTTAGCAGTTAGGATTATATAGATATATTTCCTTTAATTTAGTTTAATTAATTATATTAAAAATATATTTTTAGAGAACTTTAATTATAAATGAATCTTTTGCAACAAAAAATGCAAGAAGAAAAATATTGAAATATTTAAAAAGTCACAATTTTATTGTTTTTCCCAAAGCACAAAAAATCTTAGGACCGACCCTAACTATGCATTAAAGAATTAAAAAAGAAAAACAAAGATGGATGATGCAAAAACCTTAGCACAAACAAAACACTTATGAAAAGTGGAACATTCGTTAGGGGAACATTGCTTACACTGCTAACCTAAAAACATAGAACACTTTTAGTGTGTGTTTGTATTTGTGGCACCATTGTGCTTATTTAAAGTTTCGTGAATATCATGTTCATGAAACATTGTGATTTGGGGCATCGAAATCTCACTCTCAATTCGATTTATTCTCTTTATATAGACCATCGTTGTTAACTATCGACGAATTGTTTCAATGTTGATAATGTAACAGTAAGGTTAATCTTTGTTCTTGCATGATTAAATAAAGATTTGCCAACATTTTTTTAACTGGGATCGAACTCTCAATTTGAATCCAAACAATAAATTAGAAAATTAATTTTATCTCACCATATAATAGTTGAAAAACTAAACTTTTGAATAAAATTGAGTTTGAAGTTGGAATCAAACTTACCATCGACAACCAAAAGTAACTTAATTGTGATCAAACAGTTTATCACGTTAATCAATTGTACAGTCCAACTGTATTTTTAGAGCTTTGTTTCGAGAAGCAAAGTGAAAACATTGAAGTGTGAACATATTATAGTTTATGAATTATAATTATTCTTATTTTTATGTTGAAAATTAAAAAATAAAGTATTAATTTTATCTAATTTTTTAATGAAAAACATTTTTCTAGTGTGTGATGTTTTTAATCATTTAGTGACAATCAGTTGTCGTGACTCGTTTCTAGAAAAATAATGTCCAATATTGAAGTGTGAAATAAATATTATACGTGTATTATAATTGCTCTCATCTTTTATTCCAAAAATATTAAAAAAAAAAAAATTAACTAACTCTTCAGGGATAAACTTTTTTCTCATGTGTGACTTTTTTTAATTAAATCATAATTAATATATTACAATCACTCTTATTTTTTATTCATAAAATATAAAAAAAAAAAAACTATATTTAACTAATTAAGTAATAGCAAACGGTTAATTCATATCTGAATTGTACCCTTAATTGTACACTTCAATGGGTGTCTTTAATGACTTATTGGATGAAAATACGTTGAAATAAATAATATAAAAAAGATAAAATTATATATCCATGCATGCCAATTTGGCTACACAAGAGAAAATTATGGTAAAATTATATATCCATGGACCATTGACCCGTTAACTGTAATATACAGGAATAAAGTATATCAAAGAAAAAAGTTGATTTAATAATGAATAGTACAATACAATTGTAATAATATTAACCTGCTTAATCATAAATTATGAAATACACATGCAATGATTCGGTCGTACATGGTATCGTACTAAAATTTATGTATCATGCAATATATTGTCTTAGTAAATAACAACATTTACAAAAAAAGAAGATTATAACATATTTTATAAGGATGTAAAGTCGTAATATCTTATCAGGTGCCCTTTTTTTATGATGAAATTATCAAGTGCTCTTAATGAAATAATTTCACATAAAGACAATTAAGGCATCAAGAACTTTGAAATTGCTTTGTTTTTCTTCTCTGGAGTAGTGTCCTTCAATTCCACTTTATATTATTAGGTTGTGATCTAGGAGAAAGTTACTTTACAGAACCAAATACATGCACTCTAACATAAGAAAATGCAAACATATAATCATTGAGTAAGAATAAATTAGTCTTTTGAAAGGTTTGAACTCTAGATCTTGCATGTATCATGCATTGTCCTTACCGATTGAGTTAATCTTACGGGGACATTTTTTAGAGAGCTTTATTGCACGCCATCATGTATAGACATAAAATATATTATTGTATTGATTTTAAAAAAGGATCCCACCAAAAATAACTACACCATGTTTTACTAAATACATGTTTATGAAATTCTTTTTTCAATCACAATCAATGACCATTACTAGTTTTTTTACTTAAACTATTATCTCCAAATTAAAGCATACACCTAAGGGAAGCACTCCAAAAATTATTACAAACCAAGGAAAGTTTAGTACGCAATTGTCTTTAAGCAATTTTGCACTATCATCAACGATTGCAATGAAACCTCAAGTTGTACACGAAGGAAAGTCTATTCACAATTAAGGATTGCATGTACTGTTAGCAAGTAAACTGTTTAGTTATAATTGAAAAACCGACTTCCCTATCCAAATGGCACAAAGCAATATGCACAAGACAACAACGTCTCATAAACATATCATCACACACTAACCTCAATAAGCACATACCACATCCCAACAATAATATATTTGCAACTTAAAATATTACTAATTAACGATGTTAAAGAAAGCACAAAATGAAACAGGAAAAAAATTCTCTAGAAAAGGGGGAAAAGTTGAACCAAAGGACAAACAATAATGTAAGTGAGGTTGCAATGATTGCTAACAACTCATTTAGTCGTAAAGCATAAAGAAAATATTTGAAATGGTTGTAATAGTAAGCTATAGAAAGTGACGATAAATGATTGAGTATCATGGCTTAAGCTTAATTAATCCAATAACCTATGCTTAAAACTAATCCAAGTTATTTAAATGTATCATGATTTAATTAATCCAAAAAGTTGTTTGACAGAACAAACTTATTCAATCTAAACAGAGAAAATTTAGACATTTAAATATTGTGTGGGTAAAATTATTCAAGAATCCTGATTGCTAAAATGTACTCCTCCGTCTTTAGCTACCAATAAACGGCAGACCTATGCATAACAAATATAAAAAGGAAAACAATTTTCAGTGTAATAGGGATGTCAAGAAGATAGAGGAACCTGTTACATCACAAAGAAATACAGAGAAAGAATGAAGAATAGTAATGTAATGAAACAATAAAAACGCTTAATTTCCATAGATTCATTAGCATTCACTTAATGAAAAGTTTAGAAGAAACCCAATTGTCAAAAGTTTTTTTCAAAAATAAAAATTGTCAAAGGTTAAATTACCCAACAGTATAACCTTCAAATTTAGCAAGATAAATAAAAAAGTGAAAGTAGACAAATTAGTGAGAACTCATCAAGACACAAAAGTCATAACTAATGGCAAATTTGCATGCATGTGGCCTCCATATATATAGAGTTAGCTACATTAGTTATGTCGTAAGTTTAAACATGATACTTTAAGTTAAGTAGTTGGCAACACAAAAGGCTCTTAAGTGATGACGTATACATTTGGGAGGCAAATTCAAATTTTAAAATTTGAAAACAACATTAATGAGGTATGATAGCTTGTTTGACACACCTAGGTTACATGATTGGAGAGAGAAAATTCAAATTTTAAAATTTGAAAACATCATTAATGAGGTATGATAGCTTGTTTAACACACATATGTTACATGCTTGGGAGGAAAAATTCAAATTTTAAAATTTGAAAACAACATTAATGAGGTATGATAAGTATGATTAGTTATGTCGTAAGTTTAAACATCATACTTTAAGTTAAGTAGTTGGCAACACAAAAGGCTCTTAAGTGATGACATATACATTTGGGAGGCAAATTCAAATTTTAAAATTTGAAAACAACATTAATGAGGCATGATAGCTTGTTTGACACACCTAGGTTACATGATTGGAGAGGGAAAATTCAAATTTTAAAATTTGAAAACATCATTAATGAGGTATGATAGCTTGTTTAACACACATATGTTACATGCTTGGGAGGAAAAATTCAAATTTTAAAATTTGAAAACAACATTAACAAGGTATGATGACTTGTTTAACACACCTAGGTTATATGTTTGAGAGGGAAAATACCAAAGTTATTAAGGTTAAGCATTTGCTTGACCTTATAAGTTTTTATGATAAGTATGATTTGAAAACATCATTAATGATGTATGATAGCTTGTTTAGCACACCTATGTTACATGCTTGGGAGGGAAAATTCAAATTTTAAAATTTGAAAACAGCATTAATGAGGTATGATGGCTTGTTTAACACTCCTAGGTTATATGTTTGAGAGAAAAAATATCAAAGCTATTAGGGTTAAGCATTTGCTTGACCTTATAAGTTTTTATAATAAGTATGATATGAAGTATGGTATGATATGATATGTTGAAGTAATATGTGTTAGAAGTTGAAAGTTAAGTTAGAACTTAGAAGGATGAATAAGTTATTATCATTAACAATCAACTTTTCTTAAGTTGTCTTCTTTATCAACCTTTTCCTTTTGTAAATCAATGCAAATGTTTAAATTTTTCCCTCTAACATTCTTAATCCTATTTTTGCCTATTAAAACAACAAAATCATAACATTTTCTCTCGTACACATGTGCGCTCATATCACGTCTTTTGTGTTTTAGCTTATGGAGTTGATAATTCAAATCATGGTTATGACAATAATATGTTGATTTGAATCATGATGTTGAAAATGGGGTTTAAATGTTATCTTGTATGGTTGATTCGAATGAGACTTGTTGGTATTCGAATTAGGCAATCTTGGGATTATAATCATGTTGGATTCGAATCAAAGTTAAGGGGTCAGAAACACCTTTGGTCACTACTCAATTTAACACCCGATTTTTTAAGACTTTTTAGCGATAGATCATTCATTTTATTTTAGGTTGCATAATATATTGCCAAGTAATAGAATTAGATTAACAAAATCACAAGTTGGTCATATTTTCTAAAATAAGTGATAAAAAATTGTGCAATTAAAAAATGTGAGGACTATAATTGCGATCTTGTCAGACTATAGACATTAAAAAAACTGCATTCAAGTCTATTTTAAAAGAATGAAAAATAAATGAGTGAGAGAATTAACATGTTGTAACCACCAAAAAGTCTCTCTTTAATCAAAATAAACTATCTTTATAGTTTACTAGCGACGTGCCCGTCTTTTCGTTCTTTTTATTGCGCTAACGTTTGAAAATTATGAACACTATTTTTCTAAGAAATTTTAATTTTGATTAAAAGTAAAAATATAAATGTTTTTTATTTAAAATTATAATAGATCAAACTAACTATGATTATATATTTCAATGAAACCAACAATATAACAAAAAATATAATATAAATTCATATTGTATTTGTTACATTTTTTTTAATTTTGAATTCACTCTCATCAATGATCTTTTTTAAGGAATAAGGAAAAAAAAAGATATATCGTGGACAATAAATAATGAATTTGTTACACTTTTTTTAATATTTGAATTTACTCTCATCTATTTGTTATATATGTGCTATTTATATTTAAAGATGAGGGTAGTTTGAGAAAGAGAAAATGTCAGCTCAAAAAGGCAAAACATGTTATTTTCTTTATATATATTATAGATTTTATAAATTATCTTTGTTTAAAATAAAAATAAAAAATAAACTATATTTTTCTTTACGCACAAAATAAATATCATTAACTTTTAAAAAGGCTTAAATATCACTTTGATCTCTTAACTTATTTTAAAAGTTTAATTTTGTCTCTTAACTTTAAAAACGGTCAATTTTATTCTTTAATTTATTTTAAAAGTTCAGTCACCTTCATTAACTTTAAAACCGATCAATTCTGTCTCTTAACTTATGTAACTTAACACAACTTGATCCCTTAACTTATGAATATGCTATATTCATATATTAAGAGTTTAAGTTGAGAGCTTAAACTACATTAACTTACGTAAGTTAAAAGATCAGAACATGGCTGGTTTTAAAGTTAACAATAGAAGTTGAATTTTTAAAATAAATTAAGGGATTAAATTGACCAAGTTTAAAATTAAGTGGTCAAATTGAATTTTCAAATTATTTAAGGACCAAAGAGATATTTAAGGTAGGAGTGCTGACAACCATAAAAAAAAGGTAAGAGTGGTAACTAAATTTTTATTTTTTTTAGTAAAAGTGTGGTAACTAATTGATTATTTTGTTTTTTTTAATGCGTCCAAACTTATGACTATGGTCTTAAGACTCTTAAAAGACTTGCTATGGATAGACATGCTCAAAAAGTATTTCACATGTTTTTTTTCTCCTTAAGTTTCATAATTTAAAGGTAAAACATAAAATAATTTTGGCTTGAACGCACTTTTAGCCTCCTAATTTTGGCTTGAACGCACTTTTAGCCTCCTAATTTTGTCATAGTTGCGATTTTGACCCCATATTAAAAAAAATCACTTTCTACCCCCGAAGTTTTCCCCCTTTTACAACTTTTAAGCCCCCTTAATTTTGACTAGGTCAACGCTCAAGTGGCTCCTCATTTAAGTGAGTAGGATGTCATGCGTGTAATTTTTTTTAATTAAAATGAAAAAAGCCACAAGTGTATTTTATAAATAAAAATAAATAAAAATCCAATAAAAGTCCACTTAAAATACATCTGACTCATATCAGTTTCTAGCAATGAGTCCATGTGAGCTAAACTCAGTTGGTAAGGGCGATGCATAATATATGTAAGGTCCGAGGTTCGAATCCCGGATAAAAAAAAATTCTAACAATTAAATTTTCATGGTCGACATGAGATGTGGGATCATGAAAAAGATGTTGTGAAAGGAAAAAGTGGGTTGGTGCTATGGTGAAAATGGTTATTACTATTAGATTTAGATGGATGAAGTTCATGAGTTGTGATTTTTGCTGTGAAGTCTTCTTTTTTAGATGATAATAAAAAAGTTTTTTTTTAATTAACGACGTGTTTAAAAAGAATATTGGGATATTAAAGGAAATGTATAAAGTAAAATATGATAGGCTAAGTTTTCTTAGTTCTTATTACCGTATATATCACTTTAATTTCTTAGCTATACTCTCCTTTCTTCCAACAAAAGGGTGCCCATTTTATTGTTGATTTCTCCTTTGCACTAGGGTACTATATTGAACCTTTTGTGGCTTCCTATTTCATAGAGGTCAGGCAAATAAAAGACACTTGACATTGCTACCAACAATTCATCTAGCAATCCATGAACTTCCTCAAAGTACTTTGTAGTTTGTAACACTCCAAAGACACTATGATGAAGTCCATGATGGTGGAGAACGGTTCGATTTCAATGAGTAAAGTAAAGTTGAAATAGTTAGATCAATTTGTGGAGGTAAGAGTAGATAATAATATTAATTGCAACAAAGAATTGATAAGTGCAGAATTGTTGATGTATTTTTTTAAGAATGAGAATTAAGAGTGAAACTTTTTTGCAATAGAGAAAGAATGAGAGAGAAATAGGTTATTGGAATCCTATGAATGTTGGGAGTGGCAGTCACTTGGGGATATATTTATAGTCATATTTTTATTTAGGTGAAGGGCTTTTGGATTCAAATGTTTATTTTTCTGTACTCGTTTTTCCTCTTAAGTTAATTTTTAGATTACTAATTGGCAGTTAAAAATAAACTTCTAAAAAGATTAGTTAATATTACAAAAAAAAGTTGTTAATGCTCAATTATGGATAAATTTGACTTCTAAAAACTCTTCAAAGCTCAACTTTTATAAATAACTATTGTTAGCTTTTATTTTCTTTGTTGCAGTTTCATTAAATATGAGTAAAATTAATTACGCTTTGTATATTAGTGTTTAATTTTTTTTTTTCTTTATATTTGACCCCCTCGTAAAAATAGTGCTAGCTTCGCGGCCGCTCATGTATACTATGTAGGAGAGCAGCTAGCATTGGATGCCTATTATTGTTGTTGTGTTTTGTCTTAACTTCAATGTCCAACTATATTTCTTACATGGAAATGGAAAAAGTAAGAAGTTAAGAAGAAATGTGTTTGGTCAAATACTTTACAAGGAAATACACTCACTGTCAAATGATTCTAATCAGTTATTTTTTGTCTTTTCCATTTGTTCCTCTTTGGACTATTTGTGAATACA
>Ga0315914_1004185_pt1 | contig 21640 bp, 15 predicted proteins | sample MpolenodulesMG_FD_203920 | JGI IMG/M metagenome (GOLD analysis project Ga0315914, IMG submission 203920) | Medicago polymorpha root nodule microbial communities from Los Angeles, California, United States - elongated nodules | ecosystem: Host-associated > Plants > Roots > Nodule | place: USA...
AACCAATAATCCCAAGGCGTCTTTTATTTTTATTATTTTCTTTTAATTAAAAACCCAAACTTTCTAACCTTTGAAAGTTTCATTCTAATCAATATTAAAAGTTAATTAAATTCATAACTCCCTGTCGGAACGATACTCTATTTTTACTACTTCGGTAAAACCGTACACTTGCGGTTTTGCTCATCAGTAATTCAGCTAGAGTTAGATACAAACTTGAGTAAGAGTCCTATAAGTATGAGACTTGTAATCGTCATTTACCTCACTAGACTTACCGCGCCTCGAGCATCTCTAACAAACAGCAAAAGTCATAGACCATATGACACATGTTCTTAATCACACAAACAACACCGTTGCGCCAATTTTAATTAACTAAGCATAGCTAACCACAACAGCGACATACTCAAGAATGCTCACAACAGGATCAATATTCCAAACACTATCTAACATTAAACCTGTTATCATCTCCCAAGGGTCCAACTGGTATGGACAAAACCATCTATTTATAAGTTATGGGCTGTGACGTGAGTCCATTTGGTAGTGTTATACAGAAGTAGTTACTAGTGAGGCCAATTTACAGCTTAGATAATCTTTAAACACGTGTGATTAAAGTCCGAGTTCAGATTCAAACTGTAATAAGTTGCATCACCGAATGCTTTAATTATTGGCCTAGGTTTGTATATGTAAAACAAAACGACCCTGTCATGCAAATTAGAAAGTCTTGTAATACATAATAATATGTTAGTTTTTGAAAGCACTGTAATGCAATCGTTAGTTAGTTATTTATGCAGTTATGATTTCAGTTTTTAGCCTTGACCCTTATAACAAGAAGTAAATGTGGCATGATTCCAATTTTCTTTTTAATCTTCTGGTTACTATTTACAGTCGGAGTTAGTCTTACAAAGAATTGCTTCAGCTGAGAATGAACACACTGAATTACAGCATGACACATTCATTTTAAGCATCTTTAACGTGTTAGGATTTGTGATTCCGCTTCTCCAACTTCAGTTTTTCGTCCTTAAACACGCGTGCTCAATGAGTGACGATAGTTAAAGTGTACCAAAATAAGTTAGGTTCAAAATCTTTGGACTCATGCAAATGGACAATGCAATTCAGATAGATACAAGTAAATCAAAGGCTTGAGGATAACTTATATAAGCTAAATATGCTCACTGATAATGCCATAAGCAGAAAGTAAAACAAATACATTATCACATTTGTGATTTGTATCATTCATACTGCCATAAGAAATTCATACTTTCACAAAGAAATGAAGCATACCATTCATTTCCATGGAGGAATTTATTTACAACACATGTAAGGGACATACAACTATATATTGATTCTACATATGAAAACAGAAGAAAAATCACCAAACTATAAAAGAATAAAACAAAAGTGATTCCCAAATTCAAAGGAACCAAATATAGCCTATCATCTAGACCAACTTGTAATAACAATTGTTGGCTGATATGAGAACCTCATAGCCCTTGCCACATGGACACTTGAAAGTTAGGCTTATGCATTTTTCAGCCCACTCTACACTCACAGCTTCTTCAAAATCTTCACAATATCCATCCTACAAAAAAAGAAAATGGATTCATCATAAAACAACAATTAGTCTAAGAGCAATATCTAGCATTCGTCAAGAATGACATCACAATCACAATTGCAGCTACATTAGTACATAGTAATTCACACTTGAACAAAACATGACAGCTACCTAGTGAATACCACAGTTATAACATTGTAGAAACTTTGAAAATGAATTGATACTAAATTTTGCAATCAAGGTTATGTCTATCATTGGTTTAGTTCAAAATGTATCATAGTTCTATCTCAGTTCAGAAGAGCTTTTTTCTGTAACATTTATCTAGAGAAACCATCTTTTAAAACGAGTCAGAAAGCTAGTGCTATAAGAGTGAGTCCACAAACGACATTGCGACCACAATGGCGGCTACATATTCCCCCCATTTTACCGCAATATAACAGTTCACACCGTATACGCGTCTATGACCGGCAAGCACAATTTAAAACCAATTAAAGGACCAAATACAACTATAGAAGACTAATCACAGTCCAAAATCAAGACATATACCTGAGATAGGGCATTGTACTCTTCAGCAACAGGAGATTGCGGCTTTGTAATTTGCAACTGCAATTACAACTGCATTAGTCACACACTTATTTGCAACTTTCTATAATCAAAACAGAAATTTATTCTGTTTCTAAGCCATCAATTGTTTAGAATATATACGTAAATAAGAAAAACCGATTATCAATTTATGAACAAAACTTGTGACATTCTAACTTAGGGGTCCGCAACTACAATTGTGACTGCAATACAACGAGTTTAAATTTCGCAGCACAATCACAAGCAGGACCAAAAACATTGAAGATAACAATAGAAGACCAATTATCACAATCCAAGATCAAAACATATACCTGAGATAGAACTTTTTCCTCTTCAGAAACAGGAGATTCCTCTTTTTGTTCTAGTTCTTCTACTTCTTCTTGCTGTTCTTCTACTTTTTCCTCCTCTTCATTCATTAGTTCATCCCACCATTGTCGCATTCCTCTCAAACGATCCTTCATCCTTTTTAGCCTCTGCAATCACATAAAAAACAGAAAAAAATCCATGATTCCAAATCCAAAAAAAGTTCAAATTTTTTCCAAGAAACAAAACAAAACAAAGAAAACCCATGATTCTAAATCAAAAAAGGTCAAAAATTTTTCCAATTAAGAAAACAAAAGCCATGATTCCAAAATCAAAAAAAGATCAAATTTTTTCCAAGAAACAACAAAAACAAAAAAAACCCATGATTCAAAATCCAAAAAGATTACATTTTTTATGTAAATAAAATAAACAAAACCCATGATTCTAAATCCAAAAAAGCTCAAATTTTTTCCAAGAAAAACAACAAAACACAGAAAACCCATGATTCTAAATCCAAAAAAGATCAAATTTTTACAAAGAAACAGAATTTTCATAATAATCAAACATACCAATGAATCAACTGTAGTAGTTTCCTCAGTGTTCAAAGCTTGAGAAACATCAGCAGACAAAGATCTCCTTAGATTCGTTGGCAAAGGCGCGCTCAAAGCTTGAGAAACATCAGCAGACAAAGATCTCCTTAGATTCGGCAGCAAAGGCGGCAAACCAGCCTCTTTCACCTGCGGTAGATTGGACTGCTCCGGAGGTGGAGTAGTCTGCTCCGGTGTGGAGACACATCGATGAAGATCATTACCACAAACACTAGAAGGAAGTGAAATGGCAGAGAAGCCATTGTTGGTGAGATCATCTTGGTCAAAAGAATGCTTCTTGGCACGTCGTTCGGAGGAAGATGATGCCGTTGAACGACGTTTAGTGGAGGTTTTGCGACGGTGGCGAGGTGAAGAAGTGCTGTTGAGTTGCAGCATTGAGAAAAAATCGGTTTCTTGTTGGTCAAGAAACGATGGAGATGATGAAGATGGAATGATAATGGATCTTTGTTGTTTGTTTTTGTGAGAGATTGGTGAATTTTGTAGCAAAATGGATTGTTGTTGATGATTTTGAATATGAACATCACCCATTTTTTTCCTTCTGAATTCTGAATGATTTTTCTTTTGCTTGTGTATGAAGTTTTTGGTTTTTCTGTGAGTGAGTGATAAAGAGGGTTGAAAAAAGTGAGGGAAGGTTTGTGTATATATATAATGCTTTGTTTAGGTTTTTGTAACGGTTTTTGGAGGGTTAGTTGTGAAAAGAGCTATAATTTTGGTTGAGTTTGTTTTTAGGATTTAATTTTCTAGTTATCATATAGTTATGTTTCACATGATTTGTATAGAGTAATCTCTTAAATTTGAACATGACTTTGTAAGCACTATCAAATAGGTCATGAAAATATGAATATTTCGAAAAGGTTGATGTATCTGTCAAATTTTACTCGTATCAGCTCTTTTGAGAGTATGATGGGGATTAAATTGATAGTAAGTGGTTAAATAATATGAGTAAATTGGTAGTAAATTATTAAAATATAAAGAGGAATGCTAGCATTTCAATTTATAATAAGTGGTTGAAATGGGGACTAATTAGACAATTTAATAGAGTCAGAAACCTTTTTGAAATACTCATAATCTCAGAGACAAGTTTGATGATTTACTCGATTTTTATTTGTGAGGTACAATTTGAACCGAAATGAATTTTGGATGGTTATATAATTCCCATCATATTTGAGAGGTAAGACTTGTGTTTATTAATTTTTTTGAGTGGGTTTGTTGAACATAAGAATGTATGAGCGTTAAAAAAAAGTTAAGAGTTTTGCCACTTATTATTTCATATTCGGATTGAGTTTGTCGTTCATTATAATTATACTCTACTGAAATTTACATCACTCGTACACACTTTGTACTTAATTAAAAATATGAAGAAAAAAATAGATGGTTGCACAATCGACCCTTAAAAACCTCATATTTTTGAAATAAAACTAATTGAGAGTTATCAAGGTCGATTGAGCAATCTAGTGACCTAATGATTGATAATAAAAAGAAAATAAAATAATGGAGTGTCGCAAGAGATTTGAAAATTACTCTTTTCAATTTTTAAATTGTTCCTTTTTTAAGTGTCGTTGGCCCAACGACAATTAACTGTCGTTCAGTTTTTCAGCATCAGTTAAGTGTCGTTAGACTCTTTTAAGATCGGTTGAAGCACTTTAAAAAGTGATTGAGTCGTTCTAAAAAGTGTCCAACAGTGAGCAATTCGAGTTTAATTTTTGAATGAAATAATTAGTGATGAGATTTTACTTACCTACTAGTTTGTTTCGACGTGGGCTTCCAACCGTTCGCCTCACTGGTTTGTTTGTTTTTTAATTTCTATTTGTTTTGATTCTCTTTTGCTCTTACGGAGGGTTTTGATTTTGTCTCCCCTCTTCTTTAACTTTTTTCTTTTCTTTAATATATGTTTAGGGTCCTGCAGCAGAAAACCGCTCTACATCACATCTTTCGCTTAAAAAAAATCTCTAAATTACTACTATGTCATTTCTCATGAGAGTGGATTGTCAACATAAAAAAAAATATCCATTGATTCTTAATGTTGCTATTTTCGTGACATTGATTTCTTTGAAATAAATTCTTACTTCCAATGTTGCTATTTTCGTGTGTCAAGAAAGGGAAAGAAATGCTACTATCTCTTTTGTAGCATACAGAGGAAAACGTGTGATAATTGATTAGCATTTAATCAGTTTGTCTTGTGGCTAATAAAGAAAAACGTGTGGCCAGTGGCCACATGAATTGGAGTAGAATTCATGAATAAGAAACAAAAATATATACTTTGCCAAATAACAGTGTTTTTAATTTATTGATTTTTAACAAATAAAATATATATTTTGACAAATCATCTATTTTTCATTTATTAATTTTTAAAAAAATTATTAACTTGATTTTTCTAGTAAATTTTTTTATTTTCCCCCACAATTTTATGAGAAGACTTACCATTTTAAGTAATTTTTGTTGAAATTTTATGATTCAAAAAGGTAACAAAATGAAGAAAATAAAGAATGTCAAATAAAGACAATCGTACAGTTTGAACCAAACAATACAACCACTTATATTACAAATTAATTTCCTTTGACACAATATAATTATTTCCAACTTTTCAAAACCATTTTGAAAATTCCCTCACAAGTGCCCCAATACCAATACACAACATAATTATTATTTACTTTTACAAAATTAATTTCTATTAGTGCAGAAGGACAGACTGAGAGGACGAACATTGATGTAGACTGTATTGATGCGCAAGTAGAAAGTCTTATTTCTATTATTTCTTTTGATACAACACATATAGAGATGTCTCAGACTTCGTTTCACATGTCGTTGCACAACATCATCGATGAGATAGTTAGGCACCAGTCGCAGTCACCATTGAATAGCACGGTTTTAGAGCAGAATGCAAATGAGCAGGTGGTTGAATTGCCGCAGTCGGTTCTCACTTTGACTATAGATTAACTGCCTTTGACAAAGGATGTTCAACTAATTCAACGTATTATGACTGTAACATATTGATCCACAACTTCAAAAAGAAATTGATCTTGCTAGCTAATACCTTATTCAAGGTAAAGATGCTGACGTCCCCTTTATACCTTATCCAACGAAGAAACAGAAGAAAAATCGAAGTAAACTCAATTCCTACAACACTCGTTCAAAGGGTGAATCTAAATGCGGTTGAGCAGCACCTTCTCTTATCGGGCCTTTTTTTTTTTTTTTATTTTGTCTTTTCTTGATTTTTGAGGGTTTTGGTTTGACCCCCTCTTCTATATATATTTTTTTCCTATTTTTTAATAATATATTATGATTAGGTGATATAGGATAGGGTATCCGTCTTTCAGACATACCTTGATGTCTCCCCTATCTCTTTGCATATAAAAAAAAAAAGTTTTCTTACATGTTCCTAAAAAAAGTTCTCTTAGATGTATTTGAGTCGACTTATTTTTCGCCAATATTATTCTAGTATATGCCAAAAATGCATAACAGTCAAGTTGTTGGGTAGATACATACATCAACATTAATTTTTACGGCATACAATAGTTAATTACCATGAATTTTGTTTCTTCTTAAGTATTAGTAGTACCTTCAATTTTGATTTGCCTCCAATTTACGTTACTTCATCCATCAATATGGTGGCTATATATATCATATAACAGTAACTTCACCTAATTTTCCTCTTCATTCTATTCAATTTCCTGCAAAATCAAGTATGGCAATGCAGATCACTTCTCCTCCTCCTTCGTCATCTTCATCATCATCTTGTTGGTCTCGTTTCTTGTCATCGGCGCTTCGATCCAAACGTGTTGTCACACCAGCAGAGAAGGCAGCTCGTGACAATTCCAAACGTGGTCTAACCCGCCGGCTTGGTCCATTTGACCTTATCCTCCTCGGAATCGGTGCTTCCATTGGTGCCGGTGTCTTCGTGGTCACCGGCACCGTTGCTCGCACTTCCGGACCTGGTATGTATAAAGTTTTAACTTTAATTCAACACATGTTAAAGTTTTCTATTTATCCATCACGTTGTTCTTTTTTGTTTTTTTGAAGGAGTGGTTATTAATTGTTATTACATTTTCTTGAGAAAATTAATTTTTATTACATGAAATTGCAAAAGGAATTTCTTACATTATTAAGGAAATGTTTGTGTAATCTGCTTAATTACGGTTTATAACATAAACACTTACCATATAGTCAAAAAAAGTGCTTTGTATAACTCAAAAATGAAATAAAGTAAAATTATTTTTTTATAAGTTATAAATTATTTTTTACGCTATCTTGAAGAGTTTATAAAAATAACCTATAAACAATTTATGGTCATGTCTTAAGGTGTTATCATCCAAATATACCCTACCCTAAATAGAGATATATATATATTTTTTTTTGAAGTAAATAGAGATATTTATGTAAATTGAATTATTTATATGATCATTTAGATTGGGTTACTAGTTATAATTATTTTTATTTTTGATTTTGTTTTGTTTTATATTATCTTATACTAGAACCAAATATGTAATTAAACCCATAATGGTTGTACAAATATCATTTCTCTACATTTTATTACCTCTCTACTTTATTTTTTGTGATATATTATTTTATAACAAAATGTCAAGTGAATTTGTTCTAGAATCAATTAAGGTCATAAAACTCAATGAATTATATCAAGGAAAATGTTAATTTGTGCCCTTAGGGCACATGTTAAGGAGCTTAAAGTGAAAATTTTGTATAGTCAATTATGCTAATTTATTATTCTAAAGATTGAAAATCAATATTTTGTAATAAATATTTACGATTTATGGAATCCTTAACATGTGCTCTAAGAGCACATGTTAACATGACCCTTATAACAAAAACATTTACGTATCATCCATTAAAGTGGTGTTCAAGATAGTATTGATATTCAAATCAATGTTTTTGAAGCATTTTGAATGAACTTCTTAATTGCAAAGTTGTTGATAGAGATGTATTTTTTTTCCACCTTAAAAATTAGGTATTTCTTTGGTGGACATCCCCATACAGTCATTCTACATTTTATATAAGTTTCAGATTCCCACGATCAAAAATAAAAATAAAGAGATAGTGTGTGAAGTGTATAGACGTGGGTTCCATTCGATATGTCGAATGAATGGATGGGTGTCTTCAAACATTAGTTCAAAAAATATTGTAAATGCATCTACCCAACATGTTGGTTGTTGTACATCTTGGCATATAAGTAAAGATAAATGATATTTGTACAGCCACTTTATTACAACTTTTTGACCACTTTCTCTCTCATTACTCACATTATATCTTTATTCTCTTTCTTCTTTTTTTCTCTCTATATTGTTTTGGACTAATGAGAAGAGAGAAAATAAAAGTTGTCATCAAAGTTGTCCTAAATAATTGTACATATGTCACTACTCATAAGTAAATGACAATTTTGCTAAAATAAGCAAGTAAACAAATCAACATTTTTTTAAAGAAAACAAGTAAATTGATTAACTTTTACTCAAAAAGTAAATAAATTAATTTAATTTTGACAAAAAATAGTAAGTAAATTAATTAAAACCATCAAAATACAAATAACATTTTCTTCAATATTTTTCTACTTACCGATTACTTTTCTCGATCTAAATTATAAACATTTTCTTTTTAAATTTCATTAAATAATTAATGTATTTAATCTATATTACATATCAAATACATTAGATATTCATTCGGTTAATCATGATTTTTTTTATAATTGAGATCAAAAGAGGAAATTAAAATTTATTTTCCCATACATATTTTCAATTTGGATTTGCTTCCAATTCACGTTTCTTCTTTCATCATGAAGATAGAAGCTAGTAGCTTTATCATAACAGTAACTTCACCTGAACCCAAATAACACTTACTTCACTTTTTTCTTTCTTTCATTTTCATAATTCAATTTGCTACGAAAAACCATGGGAATTCGTAGCAATTCTCCATCTTCATCATTCTCTTCGTCATCTTCTTCGTGTTGTTCACGTTTCTTGTCATCGGCGCTCCGATCCAAACGTGTTATCTCTCCATCAGAGAAGACAGCTCGTGATAATTCCGGACGTGGTCTTTCCCGTCGGCTCGGTGTCTTTGACCTTATACTTCTTGGAATTGGAGCTTCCATCGGTGCCGGTATCTTCGTCGTTACCGGCACCGTTGCTCATGACGTCGGACCTGGTATGCTAAGAATTTTTCAATTTATCTACTGCTCCGGTCTTAAATATAAGAAAAATAAAAGTCAAACATAATTGATGTATCTGGTTAAAAAATTGAACCAGATACATCTATTTTATTTGACTTTTTTTTCCTTGTATTCGAGAGCGGGGTAACTCAATTATCAATTGACAAGTGTTTATCATATATAAGTGCTTATGTATAAGCTCTTTTTATATAAGCTATAGCTATTTTGGAGACTTTATGGAAATGAGCTGGAAATAGTTTTTGGTTATTTGGAACAGTTTTGCAAGTGTTTATGTAAGTAGATAAGCTCAATTATTAAGGCTTTGCTTGGATAAACAAAATTAATGGCTTATAACATTCGTGCTGATAAATTGCTTATGTATAAGCTGTTTTTATAACGAAAATAAAATAAATTAGACCGTTTTTATATAAGGTAAGCTGTTTTCGTAAGCTATTCATGAGAGGTTATGGAAATAAGCTGAAAACAGTTTATGGAGATGTTTGTAAGCTGATTTTATTAGCTCTCAAACAGTCCCACAACTGATTATGTTAGTAGATTGCTCAAATAAGCTAATCCAAATAGGCCTTATTTAGAGATATTTGTATAAAATGAAGTATTATCTTATACCATGCTTAGAATGGAGCTTTAGTCTTCAGTAGAAACAGTTAGGATGATTTCGATTTTTGTGTTTTGCATATGATTTTGAATATTGAATTTTCTTCAGTAAGGGTGTTTCCAGTGTTTGAGTGAACCATGCACATATAGATATCAGTAATAATTTGAGAAAATAGAAGTGATTAAATGTAACCACATGTGTGAGTATTGTGTCAGTGTAATTAGACATTGACACTATTTAGACACTGAACACGCCTTTAATTCAAAGTGTCAATCCTACATAGAACATGAGTCATATACAACACAAACATGGGATTATGCATTTTTTTTTTAAAATTATGAGACAGAAAAAAGTTGTGATACAATGATTAAATTTAGTATAAATTTAATATCAGAACAAACATATTAAATTAAAATAGATAATGGAAATTCTAAAAGTTAAGGTTGCATAAGTTATTGCAGACATATACTATTATCATTTATCTAATTATTATGGTATCTTAGTTATATTGGAGGATGTGTAAGCTAAAAGGGTTTATGTTGTGCTGTGATAATGAACAATGCTTAATTGTTATCTTGAAAAATCAATCTTAATTATGCATTTATCTATGTACGTCTGCTTTAAGATAATGATCATGGACGTGTGATGGTTATTTTGCTGTTATAGTTCCAAACTTTGTGGCTTATTCTGGTTTCTTTTTGTAATGTAGCGGTAACGTTAAGTTTTATATTTGCCGGAGCATCCTGTGTTATAAATGCACTCTGTTACGCTGAGCTAGCTTCTCGATTTCCTGCTGTTGTTGGAGGAGCGTATCTATATACATATACGGCTTTCAATGAACTTACCGCTTTTCTTGTTTTTTCACAATTAATGCTTGACTATCATATTGGGGCAGCTAGCATAGCAAGAAGTTTAGCAAATTATATTGTTACATTTCTAGAGATCTTCCCTGTTTTCAAAGATAACATTCCAAAATGGATTGGACATGGTCTAAACATCGGAAACGTCTTATCCATCAATGCCTTAGCTCCGATTCTACTAATACTTCTCACTTTAATTCTCTGTCTTGGTGTTAGAGAATCATCGGCTGTGAATTCGTTCATGACAGTGACCAAGGTTCCTTTCCATCTTACCTAAAGTATTTAACATTGAGCAGTGTGTTAATGCTGCGGTTTCATGTGAGAAACGAATCACTAGTTATTTTACTGTCTTCTGCAGATAATCATTGTTATTGTTGTCATCTTTGCTGGAGCTTTTGAGGTTGATGTTTCCAACTGGTCTCCGTTTGTTCCAAATGGTATAAGACCCGTCTTTACAGGAGCTACTGTAGTGTTCTTTGCGTACGTTGGATTTGATGCAGTTGCCAATTCTGCTGAAGAATCTAAGAAGCCACAGGTTTATTGTCTTGATATTGCTCCAATGCTTTAGGAATTTTCTAAATGTCATATCTGTTATCTGATGTTTCTGTTGAGAATGATAATGATGTTAGAAGTAAATGTTAACTGACGTTTCTATTTGAATTTTTGTATCATCTACCAGATGCCAAAGTCCATTGTTGATACTTTTACATTAATTATATTAGAAGTAAATAGTAGATATTTGGATTTTAAATAGTTGTTATAAATTAACTTTAAGTCCTTCTGTGAATCTAATAGTCCAACTCAACAGACGTGTAACAGAAACTATCTTGCAATAATGTATTCGTCTACTAATATTTTCTTTTTATCTTTCTTATTTTTGACGTTTCAGAGGGATTTGCCAATAGGCATAATTGGAAGCCTCTTGGTATGTATTGCATTGTACATTGGAGTATGCTTGGTGATTACTGGAATGGTTCCATACAGTCTTCTAGGAGAAGAAGCTCCTTTGGCTGAAGCTTTTAAATCTAAGGGATTAAAATTTGTTTCTATTCTGATTAGCATTGGTGCTATTGCTGGACTTACAACAGCACTCCTTGTTGGTCTCTATGTTCAGGTGAATCACATTCACGTCGTAATACTGATTGATGTGCCGGAGGCATGTGCTTATTTACATACATGACAGGTTTTTTCTTTCTGATGAGCAGTCTCGGCTATATCTTGGACTTGGCAGGGATGGTTTACTACCCGCAATATTTGCTAAAGTTCACCCCAAACGCCACACCCCTCTTCATTCTCAGATTTGGGTTGGCTGTGTTGCCAGCATTATGGCTGGGCTGCTTAATGTGCGCATGCTATCACACATTCTTTCTGTTGGTACGCTGGTAAGAATCGATTTCTAAGATCATGGTAGTCAACAAAATGCATATATGTTCTATCTCATCTTGTACTACTAAGTAGTATTTATGAAGTCCAAATACTTCAAAATTGATAAAGTATCCATGTTCTATACAAGGTTGTGGGACATTAGTGGAGATGCACATGACCCACTTGACAATGGTGGTATAGAGTTAGCAGAGGTGTCTCTTAATGAACCATACTAAAAAGCTTTACCTTTTTCAATAATGAGCATGTGCGAGATGAAAATTGGCATTGAATTGAGTTAAAAAAAATTTAAATAGGACCAACATTGCTTTTTGCCACATTCTGACATTGGTAGGTTGAGAAATACTTAAATCTTTTGGCATGATTATAGGGAAAAAATTCATTGTTATGATAAGTATCTTTTTGTAAATTGTGATCATTACCTGTTAGTATGGTTATATATATTATTTAGAAATTAGAAATATCAATGTGTTTGGGTGTGTGTATATGTTTGTATTCGGGTATCTAAGTCAAATTGTATTTTTAAGTTTTTAAGAATTTCCTATATCCGTATTGTACACGGCCTTCATTATGTCTGATGATGTGACTCTATACATCAGATGCACCAGTAGAATCTAACCATGTTTAGTGCATTCGGAGTCCATTTAGCAAATAATACCACATTGCTGTGCTTTGACTAAAATACACATTATAGTTGAATAGTGTTTGTAAATAGTTGTAGATAACGCACCCCACCTGATATTTTCACTTATTTCAGACCGGCTATTCAGTTGTCTCAGCATGTGTTGTTGTACTTCGCTGGAAGGGTAAGACAAATATCGAAGTGTCTTCAGCTAAGCGGCGGGAAGGTGTAATTTGCCTCATTGCTGTTGCTGTTTCTGGATTTGCTGCGGGACTCTTGTTCCGTTATGAAACTTCAATTATCTTTGTGATTCTGGCTATAATTGTTGCAGTTGGTGCTTCTCTTGCTCTTCATTTCCGCCAGGTCAGTGTTATATATTTTTTGTTTGATTAACTACGTATTGACTGGGCAACTTCAATATTCAAAATGGCGATATTAGAAATCAGTTTACTGTACCACTGACCTGTAAATAATTAATGTCCTATTTTGTTCTTTGACAAGGTATAGAATAACTATAGTTAGTTTTAATTGAATCTTGTCATTAGTAGAGGAGGGAAAATATCATAAAATTGTCCGTTGGTTGGTATTTTGTGTAATATTAAGAAGTTAAATTAAATGCATTTCACGTAATGATTCCAATTGAACAAAAATTACTTTGATTTGCAAATATTCATTTATGTCTATTGTCTAAGTTTAACAAAATATTAGTATTTATTTAAAAAATTAAGAAAGCGAATGTCATCTTATTTAATAAAAAACGAAGAAGAACCTAAATATTTTGATTTGATTTAATATGGAAGTTCAGAATACACGTCACAACAGGAAGAAAACAAGCGATCACTTCATGAGCAGGACAGTACGGCATGGCTTCGTGAGAAGAAGATTTAGTACTGAGGTTATCTCAGGACCAGTTCTGACATGCTTATCAGACATAATAACATTAAACTTTTTGTAACTTATGAACGTCCATTTTGAATTTTGATGTTGATTTCTCTCATTAATAATGTTCTATTTTTATCATTTTGCTTTCTAGGTTTATGCAGCGGATTCAGTAGGGTTTTCTTGCCCTGGAGTTCCTATTGTACCAAATGTTTGCATCTTCTTTAACATGTTCTTATTTGGCCAGGTACGTCCACCATCTCTTCGTTTTGAAATTTTAGCCAAAATAATACCATATATTTTACGAGGTTAAAGTTGATTATTTTATGAACTTCTGTTTACAGTTACATCATGAAGCATGGGTGAGATTTGTGATTCTAAGCATTCTTATGGTCGGTGTTTACGCGATATATGGTCAGTATCATGCTGACCCCACTGCAGATGAGACTATTGTTTATCATGAAGCTCCAGAAGAACCACCTCAATGAGTTATCAATTCAATATTGAATGAAATATTGACCAATTTATACCAAGCACAGGGGGAGAGGAGGGTGTTTCTTAAAATCTATATGTAGAAAACAATTAATTGGTTTAGATTGAAATCTGTATATGGCACTGTCAGAATGTATAATCTTTCCCATGAAGAGGTCCTCTTCTCCCCCAACATGTGTATGATGAATGATGTATATGTTGTTTACAACTTGATTAAAAGGGGAAATTCATTATGTACGACTTTCTTGTGTGAATGTTAAGTCGAATACTTTAATCTTTTTGATGTGTTCAGATCGTGGCGTCCTTTAATCCATTTAGCCGACGTCACTTAATGACATAAGACTTGATTTTTGTTGTAGGGTAAGAGCTCGGTACACCGAGATTTACAACACTAACACAGCCCATGCACTAACCACTTGCGCTAGATCCGGTGGTATTCGATAGGATATGTATTATTTTTTTATATTAAATTCAGCAGTACCATAAGCTAATTCATGTTTATATTTTTGTTAGTTCTTTAAAAAATAGATTTCAGTTCATTTTAGAGTTATAATTTTATGCATTATATTTGTGTAACCTGTAAATCAAATAGGTTCAAATTTACCTTAGTAAATTATACCATCTAAGCTGTCACTATATTTTAGTATCTCTATGTCACGTGGAAAACAATTTTAAATATGAATCACACCAACAAATTACTTTGAGAAAGAACGAATTTAACCATGAAAAATCTTGTATGTCACGACTTATGAGTGGATGCTTCATCATCACAAGTTGTTGGTCGACACTTTAAGCATGATTAAACACATGCTGCTAATAATCACCCACTTGTCAATGTAAAGGTTGTTGTGTGGGTCCAATAATAGCTCAATAATAATTAATCCATTGATATTGTTCTTGTAAACACAACAATAGAAGTATAAACGAACTTCCCTACAAAAACAAATAGAAGTATAAAGAGTGTGTGAGAGTGAGACTTTGTATAGTTGCATTGAAATCAAACATTTATCCCCTTTGGAACCGTTGAAAAGAAAACAAAGATTGGAAATAACCAGAAATCTTATTTGAATATTAATTTGGACACAACATTTTCAATGGTAACACAGCTCACACATAATCGATTATCACATATACTGAATAGTAGAGGTAATACCGACTATAGAAAAATCCATTAACTATTGGTGCAAGAAATACTAATATACAAGGCCTTTATTTATATGACCAAATCTTTGTATATTTCTTCCTATTCTCCGATGTGAGAATTTTTTCCAACACTAATTCAAGACATATTTCAACAGATTACTTAATAGAAATATTATATGTTGTAACTCACTAATCATCAATTTCACTCATTAACCATGATTTTGAATAAGGTTAACCACAATTTTTCGATACTCAACTCTGCTTGTTGGAACACCGAAAATCATGGTTAATAGTGTTTAAATATGTGGTTAATAATGCGTAATTCAGTTGATATGGTTACTGCAATATGCAAGAATCAAAGTTCAAACCCTAGGTATCATTTTTATTCATCTTAAAAGGTGAACTTTTGACCACTAGGCTAGTTGATAAAAAAAATTCGGTTGATGATTAATGGAGTTATTCAATCTTTCATTAAACACTCATCGAACCATGTTGAAGATGTGTCTCAACCTCATTAACCATTTAAAATGTTGTCAAATTTTAATTTAGTGTCTAAATTGATGTTCAAATCATGAAAATTCCTACAATCTTAGAGATACTCTGTCATTGAGTATACCAAATATTCGATATAAACATTTCTAAAAAGAATGTTATGTACATTGTAAAGATCCAATAGATTGTGTCATCATTGACACCATATACCACCACTTGTTCACAAACATTTTTCCGTTACTCTCTACCTTGAAAATCATCACAACCATAGGAGATCAACAAACAAAGTTTCACATTGCTGTTTTTCTATGGCTTTTCTTTTGGTCACATAACACCATTCTTCAACCTTTCCAAACTCTTGGCTCAAAAGGGTAACAAAGTTTCCTTCATTTTCACACCTAGAAACAGTAAAAGCCTCTTAAAACTTCCTCATGTTAATAATCTCTCTAATTATGCAGAGGCTACCATGGACATTTCACTACACACGGTTCCATGTCATAAGAAAGCCTATGATAATCTTTAAGAACCGTCAACAATGTTTTTGAAAATATCAACTCCTGATTGTATCATTTATGACTTTGCACCTTATTGGTTAACAATATCATATTATCATCTAAAGGTATCAAGTTCGATTTCCCCTGATGTCAATTTGGTAGGCTAAGTCCGACTTTAAATGGCCCCCTGCAAATGAGCGGTGGGATTTGTCCCCTCGGGATGGTCGCTTCTTGGATCGGATGCTGAGTTTTAAAAAAAAGGTCATCTAAACTTGGCATTTTATGCATATATTTTTCAATTTTGAGTTGATTTAGTACGTATTTCTTTTTCAACTAAGAGCTTAAACACATTTTTGACCTCCTAACTTTCTACTAGTTGTGATTTTGACCCTCTATTAAAAAAACAACATTCCAACCCCCTACTTTTTTTCCCTTTTTGCAAATTCCAATTTTGAATTGGGCAAAGCCTATGTGGCACCTCACTTAACAATATGGCACCTCACTTAAGTGAGATGGACGTCACGTATGTAATTTTATAATTAAAAAATAAATAAAAAAGCCACATAATTATTTATATCTATACCTATAGATAAAGGTAATAAACGGAACGGATTAGGTTAAATATATCTATACCAATATATAAAGGAGATGCTCCATTTTGGATTGAATTTTTTCTTTCCAAATTTACCCCTTAATCAAAACTATTTATCATTTTTATTTAAAATTATCAATTAAAAAACTACTTAAATCCCATTAAAATAGAAACAATTCACAACAATAGGAGGAGCAATCTGCCACAATAGGAACAATATTAGATATAAAAAACCTTAGTTTGATCTTATATAAAAAATATTATGTTTTGACGTAACATTTTTCTTTCAAATCTTCCCTTCACTTAATTATTTTTTAATTTTATCTTTCATTGTCAATAAAAACGAAAAGATGGGCACGTTAGTTCCGTCTTAATGCTAATTAAATGTATGTATTACTAAAAATAGTTGGGGCGCCCCTATGTATGGGTGATTGCTCATCCCAACCGTGCTTCGAGCCAGCTTCCAAATTTTCTTACTCTTATACTACTCAGCCATTCCATCATTTCCTTTTCTTTAAATGAGGTTACTTTCCTATAGTCTTAACATTTCCTGTAAAGTTTCTTGTTTAACGATTATTCTTTCAAGATCTCTTACAAAATATTATGTTATGGTGTAACACTTTTTGTTGTATGTGATAAACGTTGTTCTAGTTAAAAATGAAATGTATGAATATTATTATGTTTTGGAAAGAAAAAAGGAAGTGAATATGATGGACGTTTGTTATTAAATTGTTATGATAATAAAATTTAGGTTAAATTACACTAAGGGTCCTTTAAGTTTGAAGTCTGTAATAGATTAGTCCTTTAAATTATTTTGATCACACATAAGTCCTTTAAGTTTGAGGTTTGTAACAGATTGATCCTTTAAGTTATTTTGGTCACACATAAGTCCTTTAAGTTTGTAAACGCTTTCAATTTAGTCTTTCTGCCACATCATTGTTTTGGTTAACATAAAGACTAAATTGAAAAGGTTTACAAACTTAAAGGACTTATGTGTAACCAAAATAACTTAAATGACCAATCTGTTACAAACCTTAAACTTAAAGGACTTATGTATGACCAAAATAACTTAAATGACCAATCTATTACAAACCTCAAACTTAAAGGACCCATAGTGTAATTTAGCCTAAAATTTAATATGTTTATAGCGACAAAAAAATATATTTTTTACGGTTTAAATAAGGTATGTCTTTTTAAAATATATTTTTTGTATTTTATCACATTTATATTATTATTATTACTATTCTTTTATATATAGAAAATGCATTACTATAAACAAATTGAAAATATGAAGAAAAAAAGAAGTTAAATAAAATAAATGTTTATGCACCGATTTTCTTTCATAAATCTTGCAGCCTATGGCTTTGTTAAGGGCTTAACCTCCCGTCACCCAGACATTTTCTCTCATTTTCTAAAATTAATTTTAAAAAATCAATTATGAATATTAGATAAATCTTACGCAACTCATTTTCTCTCATTCTCATGAAACAAACATGATTTTCAGAGTCATAGATATTAGGCTTAAATGTGTCATTAGTCCCTGCAGTTACACCATTTTTTGGGTTTGATCCCCGCACTTTTTTTTGTTTGGTTTTAGTCCTTACACTTTATAAAAAATTTGGTTTTGGTCCTTACTGTTAGTTAGCTGTTAAAAAAATGTTTGAACTAACTGAGTGCCATGTGGGCCAATTGTTACATGCCATGTGGTACAGCAAAAAGAAATATTTACAATTTTAATTAAATAAAATAAAACAATTGATTTATAATTTGTTTTGTTATTATTATTAAAGCTTACTGTTCTTTCTAATAATGGAAAAAGCGGTGTTTCCATCTTCAAAAAGAAATTGCTAGCATCAACATGAGAAAGAAGTTGAAATGGAAATTGAGTTTATGACTACCTTGTCAACAACACGGTCATTGACATGAACGAGTCCAGCTTTAATACTTGACTGGACACGAGCTCTACTGATGCCATTGATGCGAGAAGAGATCCAACTATCGAGTCTCAATTTTCCAGATTTGATTCCACCGTCGTCGATGATTTCTTCCAACCGCACGCCGGCGTAATTCGATAAAGTGTAAGGACTAAATCCAAACAAAAAAAAGTGCAGAGACCAAACCCAAAAAATGGTGTTGCTGCAGGGACTAATGACACATTTAAACCTACATTTTATTCACAAACAACAAAATCCAATACATGCACGAGTCACCAATAAATCTTGAAAATAATACATGTCTCACAGTTGTTTTTTTATGTATTAAATATGAATTCTGGGCTCATCAATTTCAATTACAAACATCACCACCAATATAGCTTTCAAATAACACATATATCATCCATTCATCATGTATTATATATAACACTTTGAATTATGTTTGTCATGTTAGAATAAATATTATATATGTTAGAAATACAAAATGGTTGTAAATTTTAACCTCTCTTATATTTAAGTACTATGTATCTATTTTTTTGATGGAAAGTATTACGTATCTATTATCTATCAAATAATCAATTTATTATAAATAATCGCATAAAATTTTGTAACATTTTGTTGACAAATTATATATTACATTTTTAAAGGGACATCAAAAATTTCATTATTTACTGCATTAAAATTATATGAGCAACATCATTATCTTTAATTATTTAGTAGTTCTCTCATTCGTGTTCATATATTCTTTTCTATTTTCTTGATTTTTTCTTTTAGAACAAATGCGTAAAGTAAAAGACTTTTTACGAGCACACAATTGCAAAATATTGTTACTCATCTAACTATTACTCCATTTGTATTACTCCATTTGTTCATTTGTAAGTTCGTTTTAGAATAGTAACACCAAATTATGGAATTGGATTTTTGGTACTTTTTTCATATTAAACAATCATTTTAATCCACCAATTAATTCTTATAATTTTACATACACTTTCTCTTTTTAATAAATTTAACGTGTTAGCTTTCTCTCGTAATAAATAATTTTTAGTTTCTCTCTCCAACAAATTCTTATTTTTTTGCTTACATATTTTTTTTCCATCTACATTTTTATTTCATTTTACACTAGAAAGAAGAGTACACTATTATGTGATCGGGAGCATCATCAAGAAGAATGAGATACAATAACATGCCGCAAAACAAGACCTGCTGCGCAATCATGAAAGCCTGGAAGTAAATCTTCACATCCATGGCTTGAAAGAACACGTCATTCGTCACTTGGTTTCGACAAGTGATTATGGCACCGATAAAAGCCAGATTTCCTAAACAGAGAAGGAATATTTCCTTTAATATGTAACGATGCTCTTTTTTCACCGTCGCCGTCGAATCCACATTCACAACTGTATCATCCGCCATTGTTGTTTGAGAGAGAAACTGCGACTTTGACGTTTCTTTTGTGAAGTGAAGTTTCTTTTGTGACGTTGGTGTTTCTTTTGACTGATATAGAAATTGAAATGAATTGACATGAAATTAATTTATCTATTTATTTAAGGTCACCTTTTTTTATTGTTAGAAATGCAATAAATAAATAAATTGATTTGGATTTTCTAATATTTTTATGTGTAAATGGTCACTTTGATTCCTAACTCTGCATCTCATTGTCATAAAGGTCAAATGTGCATTTATGTTATCAGGTTAGTTAATATATTTGCACACCGACTCCCTTCTTAGTTAATATATTTTCTAATTGCAAAGATGACAATGCGTACACCTTTTTTGGTCACTTTGATTCCTAACTTCTATTAGGATTTAGTTTTTGTTCTTTTTTTTTCTTCTTCTCATGCAACCCAAAAGGTGTACTCATTGTCATCTTTGTAATTAAGGTAAAACATGAAATGTTGCTTTATGTTTTTAAGACAGTAATTGGAAAATCGATATTGATTTTAAACAAATTTAGAAAGCCAACTTAAAAGTGTGACAATTTTGCTACTAAGCTAGGTATCATTCACTAAAATTATGTTTATTGTGGAACAAATAAAATAAAATCAAAATGAAATAGTTAATTGAAAAATGAGGGTCCAAGGCCATCTGAGAAACTGACACCTAACAACTCAAAAGTCAAATTTTGTGAGTCAAATTTCTATAAAGTAAAAATCCTTTAGTCGGAAAAACATATAAAACAAATCTTTAACATATAAGACAAATTTAATCTAATTTTTTTTTTACCAAAAATCTAATTTAATTATATTGCTACTTTTTGTCGGTGTTATTGGCACGTTATCCTTCCAATTTTTGTTTTTAAACCAATATAATATAAAGCAAAAATTATACTCACCTCCCTTGAGTTTCAACCAAATGACGCTGACACTCCCTCTAGTTTTAAAACTTACACTAACCTCCCTTAAATTTTCATCAATTAGACAAACAACTCCCTTATATACTAACACCGTCAATTGTGTTAATATTCTGTTAGTTTTTACAAACCGATATGTCTGTTAACTTGATTGTGTGTAAAAGGACATACTTTGTTAATTCTAAAGAGAGAATCAAGGAGATGACGATGGAAGAGACTTTGCTAATTTCAGAGAAAGAGTCGCGATTGGAACAATGAGATGCATGTTTATTTATAGATACATGATAGAGATAGAGAGATTGAATAAAATCAATCCAATTGATGCTAAAAATGAATAGTTAAATATACACATGAGAATGTCTTAGATGGTGGCTCCAATTTGTTCAAACTTGTGTTCACACACTAAAATATAAACTCAATATTTGCTGAGAGATGAAATCACTTCATATTTTATTCAAGGAAAAAGCATGGCTTAAATAGCCTTTACAACATAACAGTCACGTAACCCACTAGCAGTCTAACTAACCAAGAATAAGGACCTGAAAAATAGGCCACGTTATTAACTAAACAGAGAGAAAATAGCCACTATTAAT
>Ga0315914_1004187_pt1 | contig 21635 bp, 18 predicted proteins | sample MpolenodulesMG_FD_203920 | JGI IMG/M metagenome (GOLD analysis project Ga0315914, IMG submission 203920) | Medicago polymorpha root nodule microbial communities from Los Angeles, California, United States - elongated nodules | ecosystem: Host-associated > Plants > Roots > Nodule | place: USA...
ACTACTATGTAGAGTAAGTTTGTAATCAATAATTCTTTTTTGATATAAAGTCAGCTCATTCATAAAAGAAAATGATTTGTCCTGCATTCTAATACAGTTTCAAATTTTAAAGTTAAAAAATTCTTCCTTCAATTTATTGATTAGTTTATCAAATTTATTTAAATTTTATTTTTTTATATAAAAAAGTTATTAATCCAATAATATATAATTTCAAAGAAAAAAAAGTTCCAACTTGAAAATATTAAGAGTTTATCCTATCAGTTAAATATGTGTAATAAGCTGGTGGACTGAATTTCCACTTTTCTGTGTGATCAATTGCAAGAAGCTTATAAACAAGTTCTTCTATAGCTGTCCAATTACATTTTACTTCACCTTGGGGAGAAGGTGGGGGGGAGGGAGAGGGACTTGGGTTAATGCCTATGAAGCACAAATACTCCTCGTATTAGGCGTGTCTCAATGTCGGATACGTATCGTGTCCGGCACCTAGATGACACCGACACATATGATTACATTGAATTATGTCATTTTTTCAAACTATTATCGACGTATCATGTTCCGTGTCCATGTCTGAGTTTGTACTTCATAGGTTAGTACAAACTAATGAAGAATTCTTCCTAGTCAATGATAATAGTTCCCATAATGCTTTTGTTGATACCCTCCCATGTAGAAATTACTATTAGGTTGTTGCTGTGTTGCAAATCCAACTTGTCCTTGCATTCCATTTTTTGCATATTGCTGCCACATTACTTGTTCTTCAGCTAATAACCTTTGTCTCTTCTCCATCTCTGACATTTGAACATAAGCTGGTGGTGCTACAAGCATTGATGCTGCAAATGGATCTTGAGAATCATTCCTTGATGTTGGTGGTGCTGGCAATGCTAACATTGTTGCTTCTGACCTTATTGCAACACTGCTAGCACTCCCATAACCATTCATTCCTTGCAGAGATGGTTTCTGATTATACATGCTATCCAATAACAATGTATCAAATCCACCACCTAATGATGGTTTCTGATTTGGCAAATTGCTACTTGATTGAACTAGTGTTGTTTCCCAATCTGATACATCATCAAAAGCATGCCATGGAAGAGCTTGTGTGGTATTACTTGTTGTATTTGGTAATTCATCAAATAATGCCAATGCTAGTTTGTTTCCAACATAATCTTGATTTGTCATACTGTCACTTAAATCTAACAAATCACCTTCTGTTTGCACTATTTTTTCTTCTTCCTTTTGATCTTGTTCTTTTATCTCTTCCTCTACTTGTTCCTCATTGAATCCTTCTGGTGGTGGAAGTGCTTTGATTTCATTCATATCTTCTTCTACTTCATTTTCTTCTTCATTCTTTTCATTATTTTCTTCTTGTGTAATCTGCTTATTTGCTTGTGATAAGAGAGATTTGTCTCTAATGAACTGATCCATGAGATCTAACTTCTTTGTTGTGACCTTTTCAATCTCTGGATACTCGGAAGAACGTCCGATGCCAATACTTTTAGACCAGCTGTAAAACAAGTCTAGCTCGTCATACTGTTTTCCAACGTGACAGAAAACGTCGTAAACCTTGTAGCATTCTGGTACTTCCATTTCAGTGAAACGATCAATGAAGATACCTAGTATGTTCGTCATGTCATGATATGTTTGAAAACTCTCCTTCACAATTGGGTAGAGTGCCACTATCACCATTCTATGTGTCTTTGCTCTACCTGTTCAATTCAAATAAGCATCAGATTGCTTCTTGTGCTTATATATGCAATTTTGTTTGAATTCATTGAAATTTGATAGTATGCATTTTTACAAAACCAATTGGCAACTAAGTATAAGAAAAATGTAAGATGCATGAAGAGTTTTGGTCATGCAAATATAGAGGTTTTTGCTTTTTAATTCTTGCAAACTCAATCTAATTATTTGACACTGACATGACTAACAAAAATACACAATCCTGCACGCATTCGGCCACTTATGGACCGTCTGGTTAAGATCGGACAACCCAAATTTTCAGTTCGGTATTTTAGATATAAAGAAGAAAAAACTATCAAAATATGGATTGTCTGATCTTGATCATACGATCCTAACTGCATGCAATCACACTACACACAATCTAAATTCAAACTTTTCATGTTCTAATCATTACAAACCTGTTGGACGACAAGCCATAAAGCGCTCAAGCAACAACTGCAAATGCTGCATTCTGGAAAATAGATCTTCAGTCTTCATTTTACGCAATGGAGTAGATCTCACAACAACCTCTTTATCCTTATCTCTTTCTCTATATCTCTCTCTTTTGCTTTCCCTTGATTGTTCTTCCTCATCTTCATCATATGCGAACCGACCACTCCTTCCACGCTTATATTGCATCCTATACTCAAGCCTCTCATCTAGATACAACGCGTACGTGCGAACAAACGAAGAATAATCCCATGAATTAGACTTAGACTTGTCCCTAAAATCAGACATGTTAAGAAGTCGAGTTCCACGTTGAGTTGAGAAGAATATTTCTTGTTCATAAGCATGATCACCATCAGACAACAACCTTTGAATCAAAACAAGTGTTTTTAAAGCAACTGTCCAACTACTAGTCTTGATCAAACGTTTAGAGAGTGTGTTCACACAAGAACTTATGAATGCACGTGAGTAACATGTTAAGCTTAGAATCTCTCTAATGTGTCTTTCTTCAGCTGGATTTTCATCATGTTTTGTTGCTTTAACAATGGCTACTTGAAGATCACCTATTGAGGCACTGCTTCCAACTTTTGCTAGGCTTATGCTTGTTTGATCTTTCACTGCTCCAATGGCTCTTCTTAATGTGCTTTGTGACATTGTTTCTTTATAAGGTAAATTTGACTTGTTTGATTAGGTTATTGAATGTTCTAATTTTGTAGCTCTGAAATTCTTTGAATGTGACCTGAAAAAAATATATTATTGCACATTTGTCATTTCAAATTATTCCCTTAGATAACTTTTTTATTAAATGAAACGGTATTATTAATCAATTTAGTTCATGAAATTAATGAGGTTTTAAAACACAATCCGAAAATAAAAATTCTCTGGTCACGTTAATCCCTTTAAAATAATTTTAGAGACAAAATTGTCTGATACAGAAAGACTATTGTGACAAGAAGATTATTATTTTCAATAATTATTTTGAAATTTCTTCTTTTTGGATAAATTTATTTTGATTTTTTTTAACGTTAAACAATTTCAAGAATAACATCAAAATTTATTCTTTTATCAAAAGAAATTTCTGGTAAAAGACTTATGACATTTCATTTTTTTTGAAGGAACTTATGACATTTCATTAATGAAAATTTTATGAATACAATAAAGAATATCGATAAAAAGGGCTCCGCTAATTTATGTAGAAAAAAAATGTAGAAATGTAAGGTGATGAAAAAGAAAAATACAAAAGGATACCTACTTGCTTATGAATATCTTTGTATGCAGAAAATATTATAAACCCCAGCAGCACAATTAGATATATGAATTTGAAATGACCTTAATGTCAAATGTTGAGAAGGGAAATAAACAAGAAAATAAAAAATCTTTGAAGGAAAGATAGTTGTTTTTTGTTTCTATCTTTCCTTTCTTTTTTCCCTCTCCCTTCCCAATGTTCTTCTCTGTGTCAAGGGGTTATGACAAAACTCAAATTGGCCAAGCATACCCCACTTTTCTGGCATCAAAATGTGGAGAACGATATGAGATGTCATTACAGGTATGCATTACTAATCAATACTAATTAGTTTGTATTTTCTAATTACCCTTTGACCTTTTCAAAAGACTTGTGACCAACTTAATTAATTTTACTTAGGTTTTTTTATGTAACATTTTAATAATTTTTTTTTTTTGTAACATTCTGATTATACATCATATTTATCATGCTGATTATGGTGGATTCTAAGGTGAGGGAGCAATTAAATCCCTCACCGGTGCACCACCAATAATATATCATAAGATTTATTTAAGGGTTTAGATTTGTTTAAGCAAAAAAGAGCAACACCTATGCCTTGCCCCACCTAATTCCATTCTTCTTCTCTTTTCCAGCAAAATCTTCCATGGAAGGCAAGAAGATATGCTCCACCTCCACCACCTCCCTCTTCTTTTTTTCTTTTTACCTATTCATTTCCATTAAATTTTTTGTTGAGGATTGATAAAAGAATTACCAAGGCGATTGCTTTGGTCATTGTATGTATTTTTACAGAAACTGATTTTTATTAACAGATTTTTCATGCAATACAAAAATTTGAAAGCAAAAGTTAAGTAAATTAAAACAGATTTTTATTAGCACTGCACAGAAACATGATATATAAGACTCCATATACCCAAATCATCATTTTGTAACCTAAATAATGGTCTTGTCCAGATCATAGAAGTAAGGGTTTCCCATGCCTTTTTTGCACAAATTTTCCTTCAAGGTTCATAATATTCTTCCTCTCTCACGGTGGAATTGCTGAAGAACCTCACCTCACCGTCTAGCATGGAAGTTTTTTTTTTTAAGGAGTCTAACATGGAAGTTATTGCTGAAAAAAGAAAAGGGAAAAAAGGAAGGAAAGAAAAGGCAGCGATTGGGTGGGGGCAAGGCATAGGTGTTGTTCTTTTTTGCTAAACTAATCTAAACCCTTAAATAAATCTTATGATATATTATTGGTGGTGCACCGGTGAGGGACTTAATTGCTCCCTCACCTTAGAATCCACTGACATGTGTCTCTTAACCTTGACTAGTCTCTGACTTTCCAGTAAAAAATTCAGGAGAGAGGTATTTTAAAATACCTCATTTTTTTTCTGAGTCGGACCCTCTTCTCTCTTTATTTTATTTTTATTCTTTTAATTTTAATTTTTTTTCCATCTTTTATTTAAAATTTTTAATTAACTTTAATCTTTTATTATTATTATCTGTTTTTCTTCTTCTATTTTTACCTCTTTATTATTTTTTATTCTTTATCCTGTTTCTTTTTTAATTTTTTTTTAATTTTTATTTTATTATTATGATAATAGCCAAACTGGTTCTGATGTAGAAAAACACAGTCTGTCAGTCAGGCATCCAAATCCAAATCCAGAAATGTGTTTCCCTTTCTTTCCTCTCCAAGCCACAAGATTCTTGCTCATTCTCAACAAACCCTAAGGTCTAGAATCATTCAACAAAGAAATTAGATCCAAAAACAGAACGAAGGGTGATTTCGAATCCTTTAGATCTAGGTCTTCTTTTTCATTTCATTTGATTTTGTTTTTTTAAAAGAATCGGAATAGAAGAGAGTAGGAGAATAATAGGTTTGAAAAAATTAAAAAAATATATAGATTAGGGTTCTGGTGCGGTGGTGCCGCCGCACCGGCTGGCCAACCGCCGCCGGAACCCTCCTTACCTCGCCGGATTCTGGAGAAGGATGAAGAACATCATCGTGTTCTTGAGAACTGAGAGAGAGAGAGAGAGAGAGAGAGAGAGATGAAGTTGAATTCTATGTGGTTGGGTACACGCACTAACGTGTACCCTCACCTTTCTGGCAGTATGATTTAATCTCTTGGCCTACGATGCTCCAATTTGGGATTAGATCTATGCCGTATGATGTTAATCAGACAGCCATGATCTAATACCTTACACCCACACCATTGTCTCTCTACGGCCTAATCTCTATCTTTTTTTCTTTTTTTTAATTTCTGCATACCCCTCGCTATGTCTGTACCCCCTTTGCATCTCATTTTTTATTTTCCTTCCTTCATGCATTTTAATTTCTCTTGCGTATTTTATTTCTTTTGCATTTTTATTATTTTTATTAGATTAGGCTGCATATTTATCATTCATTTATTTGTCTATATTTATTTCTTGTCTTTTTTATTTTATCACATGGATTTAGCATGTACATTGGGTCAATGTAAAATATTCACATTTCTTTCGCATTTTATTATTTTATGTTTATTAATTTAGGCTGCATATTCATCACTCATTTAGTTGTCCATATTTATTTTTATTGCGCAGATTTTAGAATGTATATTTAGGTTTATTGTAAATCATTCATGCATATTTATCTTTCTGTCATTTACTTTATTCCGCAGACCATAGAATGTATCCTAGGTTAATGTAAAAAATAAATAAAAAGTGTGTGTGTGTGTCTTATTTTTATGCTTCATGTCTAGTTTAGGTTAAAGGTTTTTGTGGTGACCCGACGTCACCACAAAATTCCTATGCTTTATTTTTATTGCTCCGTTAGTTTTAATTTTGGTTTAATTATTAATTAAAAATAACAAAAACATGAAAATAACCATAATTCCCAAAAATATTTTCACAATAAACCTTGATTCTCAAATCGAGATTCCATTTTATTTTTTCGTTTTGTTTTCTTAATCAAGTTTCAATCAAATTAATCTTATTTTGAGTAATTTCTTTTAATATTAAAAAAAACACAAACCAATTTCTTATTTGCCACTTGACTTTTCATTTTAAAACTTTTTTCAAAACTAATAAAAAATACAAAACAAATCAACCGGTAATTTTTACCCCGAACTACGAGGTTTTGATCCCTCACGGGTACGTAGGCAAAGGACACTCGTCCTTCCAAATTATAAAAAATGTTTCTTTTCTTTTAATCACTACTTTTAATTCCTTCTTTTATACGTAAAAAGCAAGCAAGTTTATAGCATGAAAATTAAATGTCCATTCATGAAATAATTTAGTGAGTCAAACGCTAATCAAATAGCCTTGATCTCCGAAAATTGACGCGACACAAAGGAACAATAAGGTTTGGAGTGAGGTGATTGACGCATAACGTTTCTTTTTTGAGCGTGCAAAGACCTTACTAGATGACTGGAAGGCGGGCAAGGATTTTCGCTAACCACCTACTAGTATGCAAAGACCTGTTCAACACCCACGGTGGCAGGAACCTATGGAAGGTAGATTCAAATGCAATATTGATGCATCCTTCTCCAAACATTTAAACAAGGTGGGAATCAAAATTTGTATAAGGTATGACTCGGGTTCCTTTGTGTTGGCTAAAACTGAATGGATTAGTCCTCTTTGTGATGTTCATGTGGGAGAAGCTCTTGGTTTACTCTCTGCTTTAGAATGGGTTCATCTTCTTCAACTTGAACCTATTAATTTCGAGCTGGACGCGAAAAGAGCTGTTGACAGCTTCTAATCTGCACAACATGATTCTACATAGTTTGGCAGTATTATCCATAGATGTAAAGCTCTTTTCAATTTATTTTATGAAAACTGTAGTGTGGTGTTTATTTGGAGATAAGCAAATGAGGTTGCCCATGAATTAGCTAAGGCGGCCCCATTATTATCAGCTAGTTTCCAGATATTGGTTAACATACCAGATTGTATTAAACACATTTTGAGTAATGAAATGATATAAGTCTATTCCTTTTGGAAGAAAAAAAAGATGTGGTGCAAATAGTTTAAAAGATTTATTGTTAATTTTAATATCATTACTCCAAAGGTTAATTAATACTAGGATTGCTATCTGTTCAATACTTTTTAATTTAGAACTTTTAACATTTTGAATCTATGTATTCTATGTATTACTTAACTAGAATGAATGTTTGTGTCAAACACATGATATAATTTCGTCATGCTTAAAATATCGGGTAAAAATATGGTATTACTCTCATTTGGCGGTTGCTCTCTATCCAATGGGTCTACAAGTTTTACACTTTTTTATTTGTACCGGTAAATATTTTATCAAAACACTCGACATCGAGTACAAGGCATATCGAAAGTGAGCTTAGAAACTTACAAAATTGAGTCAAGGAATTAAAGCAAAGTACAAGCTAAACATAACATAGGGAATTAAGACTAACCCCACAAACACATGAATGACATAAGCAACTAACAAAAGCCAAAAATCAAAATTTACATAACCTAGGAACCAAACACTTTTTTTTTGAATGGCAAAATATATTATATATATAAAACAAGGGAATAACCCAAAAGTACAAAAGCAGCAAAGCAATACAGACCAACTTCGGAACCAACAATGCAAGGGAAACAAGATAAAGACAAAAGAAAACATCGTGCGACAAAAAACTAGCAGAAGAAAAAAAACAACACCAGTAACACCAAAAAAAGGCACCCCAAAACCTGCCCCCCAAAATAAAAACCAACCGCCGTAGGAAAAACAGCAAGCTGCCAGGCAAAACCGAGTAGAGGCGACAAGCCAAACCCCCCACATAACCACCGCCTCGCACCCACAACACCACACACCCTACCGATACCAGTACAGGACAGGTTGCACCTCCCACTTGTAAAAGGAGCAGAGGCACGCATAACTCTTAGCATGGAACCATTTCCAACAGGAGAGCTTCACTCGATCAACAATTTACTCGACAGTCGAAGTCCCTCCAGCAAAGATAACATCATTGCGGGAGTTCCAGACAGTCCACACAACAACAAGCAAAACCAACAACAAACCTAGACCAACTCTCTTACTCGACTGCAATCCAATGAAACCCTCAAAATGACTTAAAACAATGGAATGTGGGACAAAAGTCCACCCCAACCACCTAGCTATGGAATACCATATAGGGACAACAACATCACACCTAAAAAAAAGTTTTTCCCCCGACTCCTCTACAACCCCACAAAAAGCACACGAAACACACACTGAAGGTTCTCATAGGACCTGTACCAGCGACCCTGCTCTCAGAGAAGGAAAAAAAACAATAAACAGAACCTACTAAAACTAAATACCAGAAACACAAAAATATCCCAACACCATTTATAACAGAGGCAACAAGACAACTTCGATTTACTCAACCACCATTTCCACGACCACGATAAAAGTTTGATTTCATCCCAGAGTAACATAATTCGTTGAACTCATAGGAGAACTGCAGATTGGTTCGCGCGAACTGATTCGCGGTACGTCGGCGTACTGGTTCGTCGGAATTCGCATGAAAATTCATAGTCTCAAGCATACCGGAAAATTGGGAAAAATAGATCTATAAAATAAGGGAAAATTGGAATTCTGAAGATGATGATGTAAAGGATGTAGATGCGGTTACAACAAGATGAAATAGATCTAGAAAGAAACTAGGTTTGAAAACTGCTTATAGGTTTGACAACTGTAGAATCGCAGATGTTACAGGCTAAGGAAGAAGATGACCTAAAATCAGGGTTTTTTTTTCAATTGGGCTGCTGGCTGGATACTAATGTGTTGGAACAAAATGCGTTAAACAAAAATTACCTTTAGAGTGGGGAAATTGTTAGAACAAAGAATGTTTAACATATGTCACCCTTGAGGTTTTGATGATAACAAGGTATTAAAAATTGTCAATTGGATATGCTAATATTTGTTCAAGTGTACAGGACCATAGACAAAATTTTATATCTTTAAAGGGTTCTGAAAGAACAAATGAGAGCAAAAGAATCAACAAAAAGGAAGCTTGAAGCGTCTAAAGAATAGTGCTCCTGAAGTTCAAAGTGCTCCTGAAGTGATGACGTCATCAGAAGCAACTTCATCAGAAGCACCTCATCAGAAGCAAGATCACCAGAAGCTGAAGTTCATCAGGAGCTGAAGAACTTAAAGCTTTAAAAGCTGGAATCTCATTTAATCATGCCTAAGAGTTGCCAAAGACGTAAAGAAGTGTAACAACGGCTTTGAGATGAATTTTGAAAGCCTTGGATGCTTACTCCATCAAGAGCGTTGAAAAAGGACAAATGTACGAACTGTACAACCACCTTCTCCATTACTTTGGTCGTGCTTTGCAACAAGACAAGGATAACAGCTCTGCCTGCAGAAATGTTCCTTCATACAAGGAAAGGATTTGAAAATGATCCTTCATAGGACAATAACCATATCAGGCAAAAGATCATTGGTGATCAACATGCTTCAAACGACTCTTTTGTACATGTGTGCTGGCAATTATCCAACGTCTCTTTCACACCACTATATAAAGGAGTGAAGATCTTCTAGTTGAAAGAGACAATACAATATACAGACAAGAAAGCAATACATACGCATACAAAAGCTAGACTCTCTAAACATTTCAAAGTTCATACTCTGTTTTGTTTGCACTTCAAAGTTACTTAGAATTTCTTAGCAAAGTCCATATTTTAGAAATTTTATAGTCTCAAGAGTCTAAAGAGTCTGTAATTGATTTGTATTGTGAACACCACTGATTGTATATCAAGTGTTCAAACTCAAACAATTTTCTGTGTAAATCTGTTTGTTTGAAAGTCTCTTGCTTGTGTGCTTGAGCATTTGTAAGTCTCTTGTAGTTGTCATAGAGCATAGGAAAGTCTCTTGCTTGTGGTTACGCCTTTGATATTTAGTGGTTAACTGCATAAGAAATATGGTTAGTTTTCCTAAAGACTGTCATGGATATAAAATAATTCACATTACTCATGGTTAGCAGATGTTAATCACTTATGTTAACGGTCCAACATACCCTAACTTTCGTATAAAACGTGATTCACCGTTCGATTGGCCTAAAATGTCATTATTTTTACCGGAAAATGATAGTTAACCAAATATTTGGTCTGTGTGACCACAATTTTTCAGGCTCGTGACCATTATTTTTCAGAATTTATAAGTTGTCTGTCCATATGCGTGCAATACTTGCAGCTTATAAAAGAATGTGATAATGGTTTGACATACCCTAACTTCTGTGATAATGGTTACGCCTTTGTAAAATTTTAGTTATCAAAAGTGAAATATATTCTATGTTTCTAGTACTCTTAATTGCATTATTTTTATGTTACGAGGCTGGTAAACTTATAGATGACCAATTTTAAACGCTGGAAAAAAAAACATGGTTACGCCTTTGTAAAATTGTAGTTATACAGTTAAAAAATTTGGTTATATGTAGTTTTACTTGTGAAAACAATATCATTTTAAGTCAATTTATCACTGAAATATCAAAAGTGATATATATTCTATGTTTCTTGGATTCTTAATTGCATTAGTTTTCTGTTGTGAGGTTGTCAAACTTGCAGACGACCAATTTTCTGAGTTTAAACCATTTACTTATATTCGAGCTACGAGTACAGAGAAAATAGAATTGGAGCAAAGGAAACAATTACAATGCAAAATAACATTGATATTTCCATTGTTTCTTCTTTGTACATTGTACACACGTGAGTTCGTGGAACATTACAATCATATCATTTACACGGTGAATAAGTACTTGACACAATAAAACTGAAACTAAATAAGTTAATCATATGATATACATGGTCGAATAAGTACATCACATAATAAAACTAAAATTAAAAAATTGAACGAAGTCGCTTGGAGTTGATTCATCTGAGCTTGACTACTATCAATGATTTGGTTTCAAAAACATGTCTCAATCTTGCCTGAAAATGAACCATTTATTATACATCAATAACTTTAGTTTGGAACAATTATACAAACTTTAAAAATAGATCTAAGTATACTTGAATTACTTTTATTTGCCATATGACTCTTGTTACCGCGTACAATCGGCCAACCTTGAGTCGTTCCAGTATGTCATGTACAAAAATATATAAGAAAAGTAACATAGAGGGAAATATTGGCAACAAAGGCAAAGAAGAATGCATAAATGATAGCTTAATCAAATAAAATTTCAACTTTTCAATGTCTCTACCAATAATAGCTTGTTTGATGTCCACTTTTTCACCTATTATGTAAAGTCCCAATGATGGAAACATGTTGAAACAAAAATGCCTCAAAAACTTTAACCAAATCTAAATTAAAAGACGTCGTTAATGGTCTGACAAACTTCAATGCGTTGAATTTGTGTGGTTCACCATTCGATTGACCTAAATTATTATTTTGTGTTGGAAAATTACAGTTAACCAAATCGATTATCCATATGACCACAAACTTTCAGAGGCGTGACCATTATTTTTCCAGAATTTCGATATTGTCCGTCTTTAGGCGTGCAAACCTCAAGGCTTATAAATCTTGTAAAAAAGTTTAAAGGTACATAGGATTAGAAGAATACATAGAACTATTGGACAACATTGAAAACTAACTACATAGCAAAATATTTGGCATAACTTAGCTCTAACAACATAAATCAATATTTAAAAACCACATAATTATGTTAGCTTAGCTCTAACAAAAAACAATATTACTTAATTTGGAATCTATTACTAACTGTCACATGGTACTTACATAAATTTTTTGTTATATATATTTCTATCCATTTATAAACTAGACATAATCAGAAACAATTTAATTCTCACACTATGTTATAAATTGTTTTCATAAGCTACCTTGGAGGGCTTATTGATATAAGCTAATAACATCTTATATACATGTTATAAGTTGTTTCAATAATCTCTCCCAAACAGTTTCAAACTTTCTTAGGCTAGCAACAAATTAATACAGACATTTGTTAGAACAATAAAAATCATAATCAACAAGTTAAATTGAGTCTAACAAAGTCATTATGAAAACTATTCTTTCAAAAAAAAAGAATTATTATGAAAATTATGAATTTAACAAGAGATTAGCCCAAGCTTCAAAGACGGTCAAACAAACTTTATCACTCAATTAAACACTGATAACATCAAACTCCACCCATTAACTTCAGATCTTCCAAAATCTAAGATAAATTGCATATATATTTCTATAAAAATAAAAACACTTAATTAGATATTACTGTTATGGACGGAGCAAATTGAGGTTTACAATATTCAAAAAAATGCTTAAATCTAATTCAAATTAGATTGATATGAGGAATAAAAACATTAGATCACCCAAAAACTGAAGACCTAATACAAAATCAACAAGAGGGATATGGAAGCAAATACCTGAAGTGAAAAAGGAACAGCGAGAAGGAGACCTTCGACAAAGAGATCTTCAACAAAGGAGATGAACACGCGACGGATTATTAGGGGCGAGTGAGAGAAAAGGGTGGTTCAACAAAGGACATCAGAGATGAAGAGAAAGTTAATGAATAAAAATCGTGACGGCAAACAACGACGATATGAACGGCGGTGCCGACGACAAAGGTGTGGCGATTGAAGAAAATGGAACTAGGGTGAGAGAGAGCAGTGGTTGAATGAATTGAAAATTTGGGAGAGAGGGTACAGTTAAAATTTGGATTTTTTTTGTCATTTTTTATTTTTTTGTATGACATGGAATTGACTGTTTTTTTTATTAATGACATTGCCACATAAGGGTGGTAGAAGGTGTATTGCCACCTATGGTGGTATACCTTTAAGGGCTCTTCTATATATATCAAGAATCGGTTATGCAGTTGTTACAAAAGCAAGAAGACAATGCAGTTGTTGAAATTCAACAAACTAATTAATTCATTTACAACCATTTGAGGAAGAACCATCATCTCTAAATATAAACAATAGCATCAAACACTAATTAATTTTTACTCTTCATTCAGATTAAATCGAAGCTAAAAAGAAACAACCATATAAGATAATATAATAAACCAGAAGTTGCAACATTTCAAAAGAGAGAAAAGATAATCACAAGATGTTATGTTGCTATTGACTTGAGATAAATCCGCATAAAGTTCCGGAGATACTTCATTCGATCTTCGAGATCAATGTTAGGTTGCATATCAATGTTGCTATTCATAGTTTCCATGTCTTCATTTATAGACCTAACATTCCCCAACTTATTATCCAATTTAGCCAACTCACTCATCACTAATTGTTTCCTTTTATCATCTTGATTAAGATTATCCATCTGAGCCGACTCATTCACGGTCAATCGTTTCTCTTCTTTTTCGTCTTCTTCTTTTGTTTCTTCGTCATCTTCAATATCGTCTTCATCATCATTTTCTTGTTCTTGAGGCATGACCGGGTTATTTATAATATGCTGCCATATGAAAGCCTTTAGTTCTCTGGCCTTTGCATATAGAATGGAGATTTCAGTCAATGATCTATAAAGGTGCTTCATCATGAATTAAGGATCAACAACCAGCGATTTCCACGACTTTCAAACGCACCTTAATGGAAGTGTATTGTTCAAATCATCTCTAGAAAGGATGTCAATCATCAGTTCCTCTGGGAGTACAGTGATCGGTGACTCCATCATGCATTGTTGCCTCCATTATTAAGGTTTCGGTTTTTTTGGAATATTAGGGTTGGAATATGACACACTATCGTTCTATATAGACATTTTATATCCCCTTTTAAAATATAAAATTTTACAAAATCTAAATACTATAGTCTATAAATATGATTGAACCAAATCATAATTATAATTTTTTTTTTTAAGAATAAGAGTATTTTAAATCTTCATTTAAAAAAAATATAATTAAGGGCATGTTTGTTATAGTTTTTTTTTGAAGTAGATTTTCGTAGTGTAATGTTTTTATTATAATTTTTTTAACAAAGAAATTTTTAGGGAAAGCTTCAAATTAAAAATTCGTTTGAATAGCTTACCTTAAAATGCCATTATAAGTATTTATTTAATTATTTTGTTATAATTTTTTTAATACTAAAATTTAAAAAAAAACAATCTAAAAAAAAACTATTTTAAATAGCTTTTCATGAAAATCATTTTTGAAAGATGTCATTTTGAAAAAATATGTGATTTTTACTATGTAAAATTTCGAACAATGAATATTTAAGTTAGTGAATGACAAAATATTTTTTTTAACTTATATCAAATGAGTTTGAAATAACATACTATTTTTGAGTAAATATCTTTTTCTTTTTTGAATCTAAAACAAATGGGCCCTAAATCTATACCTTGTGTTGCGTTTTCACTTTTCATTATACCCTTGAATAATTTTTTTTATAAAAATGTTATTTCTTTTATGAGAATATAATAATGTTATGTTCTTGATGTCATTCCAAAATATAAGAATTTATATTTTATTTACTATATTGTTGGTGTCATTGAAAAAGAAATGATAACTATTTGCTATATTCTCGTGTTCACTTTTTGTGCTCAATTTTTTACCTAATTTTTTCTCGATTTCATTTCACATGAACAAATGTTTGAAGCTTAAATGGAATTAAATTACCAAAGGGGCAAGGCTGCCCAGCACAAGGTGTGTCAGGAAGAAAAGGGTAAATCAAAAGTTTACAAAGTCAAAAAAAGGAACCAACAATGAATTGAAAATACAAATTAAGTTATTACTCCTAAGCGTATAATTCATTTAAGCCGCTAAGAATGGTAATCAAAAGAGAAAGTAGTGTAATTCGCTTTCAACCACCAAAATATTTGAAGCTTGATTTTGTTGAGCAATTGATTTAAAGAGTGCTCCTTGTGCTTGAAAATGCGACAGTTTCTTTAATTCCATATCACCCATATGCAAGACATCCATAAAAGATGCATAGATGATTGATGATGCTTTGTTGATCCCCCTAAATGACTGAATTGGAGTAAGCGATCGGAAATGAGATAGGGAATCTCTGTAACATAACCTAGCCAATGCGAAACCAATATCCAAATAGATCCAAAGAAGTTACAATGCAAGAACAAATGATTGATATCCTAATTAGATCTGCAACCACCCACACACATAGTTGCTGCTAATATACCTCACAGTTACCCGTTTAGATATTTTATATGTTTTTCATCTTTTTAGCCAATTCATGGCTTCTCCACATACCACACATTTTGCCAATTGGGCCGATGATCCTAGTGATTGTATTTCTATCACTAGTTTTTGTATTTTTCTTATAGATTCTCTTATATCTTGGCGTGTTAAGAAACAAACCTTGACAACCCACTCCAACACTAAATATGAATATCGTGCTCTTGTTGATAGTACTTCTAATACATTACTTCTAGCATATTGTGGCTTCGTTAGGTTCTTTCTGATTTTGAGACATCACTATTTTCACCAACATATCTATATTATGACAATCGCAGTGCCATTCAATTACCCACAATATAATGTTGTTATTCATGGGAGAACAAAACATGTTGAAATTGATTGTCACCTCATTTGTCAACATCTCCTTCACAATAAACTTCATCTTATTTCCATTGGAACTTTTGACCAGTCTGCTGATTTGTTCAGAAAACCCCACTCTCTTGGTCGCTTCTGTAGTGTAGTCTCCAAACTCAAGTTAATTGCTACTTGATGAATGGCCATTTTACATCATTTCTAGCATATTTTTCAGTCATTTTAGTAGTGATTTGAGCCAATAAATAGGAGTTTTAGAGAAGTTGTGCATGGATTAAGGGACAATTTGTAATCTTTTCATATCAAGTCATGTAATTCTAGTTCTTCCCTAAACCAAACAATTCACATATTTTCTTGTAAGTATTCTATTAAAAATCATGTATTTCGGCAAAGCAAGACACCTCATGAAGAATTGGGAAAACATAGAATGAAGATTCAAGAGACATATGAAGACATTACACATTGGGGGAATTCTACCCCAAGTCCCAAGACAAATTTGCAAGAATAAAGCCCTCAAAAAGCTGAAGCAAAAGGCAAAAATGCATATGGAGCTGAAGCCATTTTCCCCGGGTTTGCAAACAGTGAACAAAATCATTGTTTTTTGCACTCATGTGTGGCGCGCATGCGGTTTCGGGAAAAAACATGTAAATGTTTTTTTTGCATGCAATTTTGGAAAGAAAAAAACAGAGCTTTCATTCACAAATATTCATTCAAAATTTGGCGGTTCAAACCAAACTCAACTGGAAACAAGCCTTTAAATAGAAGAGCTTTCATTCACAAATATTTATTCAAAATTTGGCGGTTCAAGAGGAAAGAAAGCGCTAGGAGCATCAACGGAGGAGTCTCTTATCAACTTTTATTCTTAGTGTATGTTTTATTTCTTTTGTAATTTGTATTTTGTTACCATGAGTAACTAAACATTCTAATACGAACATCTATTTGTTTGTGGGATAAAATTAATTCAAGTCATTTATTATGTTATGTCTTGAGATCTATTTATATTTTAAATGCTATAGGCTTAGTGCTTTCAAAATTTCTAGGGAGTGTGAAATTTATTTCTGAACATTTCATATAAAATTTATTTTTTTCTCTTAGTAAGATAGGGTTAGGCATATCCATTTCATCTATTAAGGACACATAAGGGTATGTGGTGAAATTCTAAGATTCCTATGTAAAAGTGATTCCTTTAGATGACAATTTAGGAATTTCTACTATAATTTTGTTTTAATTACCTATGAAAGAGTAAGTCCCCACCTTAATTAACTATCTGACTGCATATGGGTCCTTGTAGGCTTGACGGCCCTATAATCCGTATGGCACATATGATCGTTAGGGTGATTGAGGAGTAACTTGACATATTGAGGGACATTAGATCCCAACGAACTATTAACTTAAATAGAACCCTCATCTAATCTAATAATGATAATTGTTTTAATTAATCTACAATCTTTATATAATACAAAAGCTTACTTCTATGAGCAATAGTACATGTGGTGTCTCATTTTTCTTCTAGCATTTAATGCTCCTCACATAAAAATGTTGCAATGCATTTCACCTTTGATCAAGAAAGTTGTCTTAATCACATTTTGGTTATATTACATTCATTTCAATTATTTAAAATGAAATAACTATATAACTATATGTATTATGTACGATTAAATCTAACTGCATTGTTTTATCACTATAAACTTAATTATTATAAAGATTAGAAGAAAAACGAAAAAACCACATTTACATGTGATCAGACAAAACTATTTTTTTTTTTCATTTTCCACTCTAATTGGCTGATCAATTTTACCTCGCGATCCTCAATCCTAACTGGCCAAGACTCAACTGTCAAATTATCCCTTACTTCCAAATCATCCACTTGAATTACGTGAGACGTATCATACACATACTTCCACAACTGAGCCACATGAAACACATCATGAAGATTCAACAAAGACGGTGGTAACGCAATCCGATATGCTACAACCCCAACCTTCTTAACAATCTCAAACGGTCCAACAAAACGAGGAGCCAACTTCTGACACTTCAAAGCACGTCAAACATCGGATACATGATTCACTCTCAAAAACACATGATCACCAACCTGAAACTCAATGTCCTTCCTCCTCTTATCATGATAACTCTTCTGCCTACTCTGAGACGCTCTCATCTTGTCTTGAATCATCTTAGCCTCTTATGTAGTCTCTTGCACAACTTCTAGTCCCAACAAAGCACTTTCACCTGACTCGTACTAACACAACGGTGTTCTACACCTTCTACCATACAAAGCCTCAAACGGTGCCATACCGATACTAGAATGAAAATTGTTCTTGTAAGTAAACTCAATCAACGATAAACATTCGACCCAACTGACACCCTGCTCCAAAACCCAAGCTCTTAACAAATCTTCCAAACTCTGAATAGTCCTCTCTGTCTGCCCATCAGTCTAGGATGATAAGCAAAACTCAACCTTAACTTAGTTCCCAAAGCAGCTTGCAAACTCTCCTAAAACATAGATGTAAACCTCAGATCCCAATCTGATACAATACTAGAAGGAATACCATGCAACCCGACAATCTTCTCAATGTAGATCTCAGCCAACATCGCCACAGACATACCGGTCTTGATAGGAACAAAATGTGCCGACTTCGTCAACCGATCAACAATCACCCAAATTGAATCAAAACCCTTCACATTCTTCGGCAACGCTCCGACAAAATCCATAGAGATACTATCCCATTTCCACTTTGGCACAAACAACGGTTGCATCGAACCTGACGGCTTCTGATGTTCAATCTTCAACTTCTCACAAACCAAGCAAGCATAAACAAACTTTGCGATATCCTCATTCAATCCAGGCCACCAAAAAAACCTCTTCAAATCCTGATATATCTTCGTCGCTCCTGGATGAATACTCAGATTACTCCTGTGACCTTCGTCCAAAATCCGCTTCTTAAGCTCTAGCACATCCGGTACACAAACTCGATCATGAAACATCAAAACACCGTTCTCATCCAATCTGAAGTCCACACCTTTACCTTGATTAACCAACACCACTCGATCCACAAGTTTCAAATCTTCCTTATGACCATTCTTAATCTCTTCCAAAATATTACTCGTCAGCTTCAACATTCCCAATTTCACACCATCCGGTGTCAACTCACTAACCAAACTCAAATCTCGAACCTTTTCTAGCAACTCCAACTCTTTAACTATCAAAGCAGACATATGCAACGTCTTCCTACTCAAAGCATCAGCCACAACATTCGCCTTCCCTGGATGATAACTCAACTGAAAATTAAAATTCTTAAGATATTTCAACCACTTTCTCTGCCTCATATTCAACTCTTTCTGATCAAACAAGTACTTCAAACTCTTGTGGTCACTAAACACCTCGAACTTAGAACCATACAAATAATGCCTCCAAATCTTCAACGCATATACAACTGACGCTAACTCCAAATCATGAGTCGGATAATTCTTCTCATGCACCTTCTACTGCCTCGACGCATAAGCCACAACCTGACGATTCTGCATTAACACACCACCAAGACCCATTTTAGAAGCATCACAATACACAACAAATGATTCCTTCGGATTTGGAAAAATCAACACTGGCGCTGAAGTCAACCTCTTCTTCAACTCTTGGAAACTCTTCTCACACTTAGCATCCCAAACATAAGCTTGTCCTTTCCGAGTCAACTGCGTCAATGGCAACGCCAACATAGAGAATCCTTCAATAAACCTCCGATAATAACCTGCCAATCCAAGAAAGCTTCTAATCTCAAAAACTGACTTAGGCGATTTCCACTGGAACACTGCATCAACCTGCTGATCCATTAAGTCATCAATCCTCGGGAGTGGATACCGATTCTTAATCGTCACCTTGTTGAACTGCCGATAATCCACACACAACCTCATAATGCCATCCTTTTTCTTAACCAACAACACTGGAGCACCCCACGGAGAAACACTCGGCCTAATAAACTGCTTCTCAAGCAACTTTTCCAACTGCTTCTTCAACTCACCCAACTACGATGCAGACATACGATACGACGCAATCGAAAGAGGACTCGTTCCTGGCACCAAGTCAATTGCAAACTCCACCTCTCTCTCTGGCGGTAATTCGGTAATGTTGTCAGGAGAAACTTCTGGAAATTCTTGCACTACCGGCAAATCGTCAATTCCTTTCTCACTACTTTCCTTCAATGATGAAAACATCATAAACACACTAGCTTCACCGTCCAAGGACTTCTTCACTTGCTCCGCGGTAAAGAACTCACCTACCTCAACTACTGGCTTAGAAAATGTTACACTCTTGGTTAAGGAATTAATGCTAACACTAAAAGACAACATCCAGTCCATACCAAAAATCACATCCATATGCTTCAACGGAAGACGCACAAGATCCAACTCAAAATCAACATTACCAAAATTAACAGGACACCTAGTACATACCAAGGAAGTAGTCACCGAGCCACTGGACAGGGTGTCGATGACCATCCCACGCAACAACAGAGTTACAATCAAATTCAAACGCTCAACACAACTAACCGAGATAAAAGAATGAGTAGCACCGGTATCAACATTTGCAATCAAAGGAGTACTATTGATATAACACGTACCTCAAATGAGATTATCCGGCTGCTCCACTTCCTCCACATTCAAAGAAAACACCTTACCCGCCGCCTTCTTTGGCTTGGTACACTTAGTACTGATATGACCCTTCTCACCACAGTTGTCACAAGTAATATCCTTCATATCCTTCTTGCACTCAAATGACTTGTGACCCTTCTGACCATACTTGAAGCAACTATCTCCCGTCTTGCAGTGATTGGAGTAATGACCCACAGTTCCACACTTAAAGCATCTGACATCAGCTAAATCTCCGTCCTGTATCTCAGTTGGCGGAGATTTACATTCACGAGATTGTGAAGCTACATGGTGTTCCGTCGAGCATCATGTCAGATAGAGATCCAAGGTTTACTTCTAGATTTTGGAAGAGTTTGCAAGAGGCTTTGGGTTCTAAGTTGAGGTTGAGTTCGGCGTATCATCCGCAAACAGATGGTCAGTCGGAAAGAACAATTCAGTCGTTGGAAGATTTGTTGAGAGTTTGTGTACTTGAGCAAGGTGGAACTTGGGATAGTCATCTACCGTTGATAGAGTTCACGTATAATAACAGTTATCATTCTAGTATTGGAATGGCACCGTTCGAAGCTTTGTATGGTCGGAGGTGCAGAACTCCAATGTGTTGGTTTGAGTCGGGTGAGAGTGTAGTTTTGGGACCGAATATTGTTCATCAAACTACAGAAAAGGTTAAGTTGATCCAAGAAAAGATGAAAGCGTCGCAGAGTCGACAAAAGAGTTATCATGATAAGCGTAGGAAAGACCTTGAGTTTCAGGAAGGAGACCATGTATTTCTAAGAGTCACTCCTGTGACTGGTGTTGGACGTGCGTTGAAGTCGAAGAAATTGACTCCGAGGTTTATTGGTCCGTATCAGATATCGGAAAGAATTGGAACAGCGGCGTATAGGGTGGGTTTACCACCGCATCTTTCGAATTTGCATGATGTGTTTCATGTGTCGCAACTTCGGAAGTGTGTTCCGGATCCATCTCATGTGATTCCAAGGGATGATGTGCAAGTTAGAGATAACCTTACGGTTGAGACCTTACCAGTGAGGATTGAAGGTCGCGAAGTGAAGAAGTTAAGAGGCAAGGAGATACCTCTTGTGAAATTCTTTTGGGGAGGAGCGACTGGTGAAAGTTTGACGTGGGAGTTAGAAAGTAAGATGTTGGAGTCTTATCCAGAGTTGTTTGCTTGAGGTACATTTTCGAGG
>Ga0315914_1004190_pt1 | contig 21625 bp, 13 predicted proteins | sample MpolenodulesMG_FD_203920 | JGI IMG/M metagenome (GOLD analysis project Ga0315914, IMG submission 203920) | Medicago polymorpha root nodule microbial communities from Los Angeles, California, United States - elongated nodules | ecosystem: Host-associated > Plants > Roots > Nodule | place: USA...
TGCCTTGGTGTAACGTTAAGAGGTCTCAAGGATCAACTGAATGAATTCAACCAAGGAGTCAACCCCAGAGACACAAGGAGGGTGGAATACGTTCGGTATAAACGTCCAACGCTCGACGGGGGGAGAATATCATTCACTTGGGTGGAATTAACGAACGGCGAAAACGTGAAGAACATGTTTTGGGAGCATAGCATGTTCGAGTGGATCGATATGCTGGTAACGTTGCTGAGATCAACTGAAGATATTATCAACAGTCTGATTCCGCCGGAAGATCGTGATTTGGTAGGGAAATGCACCTTCCAACTACAACAATTTTCTTCCTCTGAATGGGGTAATTCAAACTTGTTAAACAGCAGGACTCCAGCATTCGACCGACATTTGTACTGTTCCATTCAAAAGATTAAATTCTTGTTAGGCTGGTTTAAATGAAGGTATTGAAGTGTCAAGGAATGAACCTCATTCTTTTGACACTTGAATACCGTCATTTAAACCAAGACTAACAAGAATTTAATCTTTTGAATGGAACAGTAGAAATGTCGGACGAATGCTGGAGTCATGTTGCTTAGTAAGTTTGAATTTACCGCATTCAGGGGTAAGATAATTGTTGTAGTTGGAAGGTATATTTTCGAATGTAATGTGATGTAATGTAATGAATTTACCACTTTTCGAATTTATTTAATCATTACGCAACTTTTATTCGAATTCATGTTGGACTTAATTAGTGTTTATTCGAATACGCAATTTTTCATCGAAATACGCGACTTTAATCGAAATTATTTAGTACGCGACTTTGCTTCAAATTTAATCAATACGCAATTTCGCTTCAATTTTATTCAAAATCTTCAACTTTATTCAATAACAAAATTATTCAATAACAAAATGTTCCAAGATATTCAAGGTTATTACAAGCCATTACATTATTTAATCATCTCCCTCGTCGCTTATCTCAATTGGGTTGTCCTCAACGGTCCCTGGGGCACCTTCTTTTGGTTGAGGACCAAAATAGCATGTCCTCCCGCTCCTCCTCAACCTCGACTGATTGTACACCGGCACCTTCGAATCCTTCTTTTTACTAAAACCATCACAACTTTATTCGAATTCACGCTAAGTTTAATTAGGTCTTTTTTCGATTTTTTTTAGGCTTAATAGCAGTTTTAGCCCTCTAAGTTTTAAGAAGTTGAGATTTTGGCCCCCTAAGAGAAAAAACTACAAGATCGCCCCCTAAGTTTTGCCCATGTGACAGTTTTGGCCCCCTAGGCCAGTTTTGACTTGGTCAACGCACACGTGGACGCAACGTGTATTATTTTTTTATTTTTTAATTATTTAAAAAATAATTTTTTTATTTTTGTAATTAAAAAAATAATTTTTTAATAAACAAAAATTTTATTTTTTATTTTTAATTATTTTTAAAAAATATAAATACACACGTGTACGTTGACCGAGTCAAATTGGCCTACGGGCCAAAACTGCCACAGGGTCAAAACTTAGGGGGCGGTTTTGTAGTTTTTTTTTCTTAGGAGGTCAAAATCGCAACTTCTTGAAACTTAGAGGGCTAAAAATGCTATTAAGCCTTTTTTTTAATACGTAACTTTATTCGAATTTATTCAATACACAATTTTTATTCTAATTCACGCTGAGTTAAGTGACGCATAGTGGCTATTTTTTTTAATTTATTTAATATATTCAAATTATTTTATTTACTTTATCCTAAATTATTTTATTTACTTTATTCTAAATTATTTGTTCACTTTATTCTAAATTATTTATTTTCTAAATTATTTGTTCACTTTATTCTAAATTATTTATGCACTTAAAATAAATTCGAAATTAGAAAATAAATTCGATTTTATTTATTCAATACACAATCATAAACATAAAATAAATGCAAATATAAATACAAATAAAAAAAAATTAATAAATATAACTCTCGTTTTATTAATATCATTCATACATTACAATAGATGATACATATGATTTATTTGAATTCAGTAATCTACTTATTTTCTTTTTACCCTCTTGGGGTAAAAAGTTCTTTTTACCCTCTTTGGTATACGGCGAGCAGCCTTCTGGGGCAAATAGTGATCAGTCCTGTTGGGGAAAAAGACATCAAGATCTCTTGGGGTAAATCTAAATTTGGTTCCTTTGATACCCCAAGATGATTCTTTTTACCCACAGTAAAAAGATATTGGGGTAAAAAGAAGCAAACCTAATTTTACCTCAAGGGATGATGTCTTTTTCCCCAAGCCGACTGACCACTATTTACCCCAACAAGGCTGCTCACTATATACCTAAAGGGGTAAAACTAGTCTAGAGACTATTGAAGAAAAAAAAGAAGAGAAAGAGGGGGATAACCTAGTTTGTGAGGGTATTTATAGGTAGAAATGATAACCTAGTTTGTATCTACCATAAATGTGGTAAAAAAAACGTGTAAAAGTGGTTAAAAACGTGTAAATTGAATGTTGAAAACCTGACCAAAGTGAGAAAAAACGTTTGTTCTTCAGTTCTGACCACCGGCCAACTTGCGTGAGTTAACTCGCGCAAAGGCTCAGTGGTGGATGACTTAAGTCACGCAGAGATTATAAGGTGCGCGAGTTAAGTCACGCAGCGTGACTCAACTCACGCAGGGGTATATTTGGAAAGGTGCAGGGCGCGAGTGTTTTGTGCAGAGGGAAGAGCAGAAATGCTTAAAATTTCGTTCGTTTTACACATGTGTGACTTAAGTCACGTCACATGAGTTAACTCACGCAAGTGGTACACCCCGCGTGAGTTAACTCACGCTAGTACTTTGGTGTACTTTTAGCCTTTCAATTTCAAGAACAGTGAAAACGTTATGTGCAACCCATGAAATGCAAAATTTGTTGTCAATATATTCTAAAGGAGGATGTGGGACATGGTAATTCGTGCTGAGATGTCAACATAACAATTTGCAAACGCATAGTTAATTTAGCGACCATTTGAATGATGCCATGGAAAAGGAGAACCTAATTTACAAGGACTATGTCCTCTTCAGCTGCATATTGCATGAAACAACCACATGCCACGGCAAGAATTGAAAGTCTGTCGGTAGAAATTAATTTATCGATTAGGTTGGAGGCACAAAAAACATGCATTTTGAAACAGTGAAATTGATAACTTACTCCACTTTTGGAAATTGTAAACTAGCGTGAGTTAACTCACGCAGCGTGACTTAAATCACGCTTGTGTAAAAACTAAGTCACGTTTTTTTACACTTCCGTTAGTTAAGTAACGCAGAGGTATTTTGGTCAGTTTGGCTGGATGGGAGCGAAACTTGTTGAGTAAAGAGCATGATTCATATTACTTTGTATGACTTTGATATACAATTGTTTGAAGGATTTTCGTTATCAATAAGTGGGTATTATTGTTTTACCTTCATTTCCCTGCTTTTAGCACCTTGGGTATTTCCCGTAGACGTGCAACATTGGTACTTACTCCCTCCGGTAACTATTATAAGCTAAAATCAAATTTTTAAGTTCATTCAATAAATGATGTATTTAGTCTATATTATTGACCAAATACATCATTTATTGAATGAATCTAAAAAGTAGATTTTTGCTTATAATAGTGACCAGAGGGAGTATTTGTTTGAATTCTGCTCTTTATCCAACAGTTTTTTGCTCATTCCCAATTAAAAACACCAAAATGTTCTTGCGTGAGTTAACCCACGCTAGTGTTAATTCTGCGTGACTTAATTCGCACAACGTGAGTTATGTCACGCAAAAAATTCACACCAAAAAATCCAACGTGAGTTAACTCACGCCGGTTTCTTTCTCACTTTTCTATCACCAGGTAACATTATTTCAACCAAAGTGGAACCCATATTAATTATTCATGACAAAAGTGGGATCCAATGATGCACATGACTACCAAAGTGGGGCCCATATTAATTATTTATGACAAAAGTGGGATCCAATGATCCACATGACTTTGAATTGACAAAAAGCAGCATCATATGACTTTGAATTGAATTCAGCACTCCAGAAATGACAAAAAGAAAGCAAAGTTGGAAGAAGAATTATTGTAACATCTTGCTTGCTTTCATCATGTGATGTGTCACGTGTGGTTTATTCTATCACAAGTACCTAACAAAACCATCATGTGAACACATAAAGTTAAAACTTGTATTTTGAACTAAGTGAGTTAACTCACGTGAGGTATAACACCTACGTAAGTTAACTCACAAAGAAGTAATTTTGTCTTTTCAGTTGGAAGCAAGCAATTTATGTTGGGTAAAGAGGAGAATCCTATTTGTTTTAAATAAAATAATATTAGAGTGAAGAGATGGCAACCGTGTCCAAGGCAGGGAATATCTTAGGACTCAAATAACACTCACAAAGGAATTCATATTTACCTCCCTCCAAGAAAACTTGTAGGGCTTTTAATAATAGTGGAGTCAACCAACCAAGCTGAATGAACGACTATTCTGGTTTTTAGTTAAACTAGTACTCCCTCTATTCCAAATTATGTCATTCTAGCAACAAAAAAAAAATTGTTCCAAATTATGTCATTTTATAATACCAATGAATAATTATTGTTTATTTTCCATTATGTCATTTATTATTTATTACTTTATCTTTTTTCAATTCTTTTAATGTATGTTTACCATACCATTAATTAATGATATTTTTGTACAATAAATCATAATTACTCTTTTCTATACAAAAATAATTCCATTTCTTAATATATGTGAAATTCCTAAAATAACATAATTTGAAATGGAGGGAGTATGACCGACACGCAGGTCTGTTTTAATAACTCGATGTGACCCTTCAAAATCAAGTCAAAATGCTTCAATTTCAACATTGAAGATATTCATAAGCTAGAACATGGTTTTCAGGAAGCACATAAGCTCAAAATAGATTACAAGTTGCCTGGGTTGTGATTCTTCCAAATATGAACTTCAAGACCCGTATCCAAAATTGCCTATACGTGTTCGTTCATAATATATACATAATACCTGTCTATTTTACATATCCAATACCATGTATTCCCTACAACAAGGAAGTGCTCATAGGATTGGCAAAGAAATGCTCTGCGCAAATCCCCTTCTGCTGACATGATTTACTTCCAATAAGATTCTGTAGCATGGAGGGGCTTCCAGCAAATCTACTGTGATACATTTTCCTCACAGTCAGATGTTTATCCAGAACCATCAATTCCAGAAGAGTTTTACAGCTCTGTCAGAAAATTGAATCAGCATTGACCCGCAAGAGGAGTGCACAAAAACAAAGGAAAAATAATAGGCAACAATAGCAAAAATGATATCACATCAAAGTCAATGTATACAATGATCATGATGAAACATTGAAAGGATACCTGCGGATTCAACACATGCATCTGACGTAGAATATCATCCTAGCACATACAAAATGAAACTGTCAGTAGGCTTTTCCCTGATTGAAATACTGAAAAAGGTATAACTTAAATTGCAAACCACCAGACTCTTATTTTCAAACCAAGTACAGCTGTCAGCCTCTGCATCTCATTCAATATTTTCTCACTTTCATATTTAAAAATTGATAGTTTTCAAATTTGTTGTTTCCATCTGATTTGGACTAGTGCAAAAAACTAGTATGCAACAACACTCACTAGCAACTCATTTTCGAAATTGAAAGTTCTATGAAAATTTAAATAAATCTGATCAAAGAACAATATATTCATATACCTCCAACATCCCCGGGTTCTGCATCACTATTCCAAGAACACGACGTCTGAGTCCCTTGAAAACAATGCTATTGACGGTCCCATCTCCATTGATCCATGGTAATATTGGCATACATAATTCATCGGTAGGAAATTTGAACATTTCTTTCTCAAGATCACCACTTGACGAGCCAAGTCTATCTTGCATGCAGCCTTCATTCCTATCACAAGCTTTATTTTCAGGATCCACATCCTCATGTGGAAAATTAAGAATTGTCACTTTGTGCACATTATCAAGGCCAGAGTTTCTTTCCCTTAGAACATCAGCAGAAGCAGAGACGCTACATGTATTATCACTTTTCTTAATGGTCTTGTTTGAGGAATGTTGAACAACAGGATGTAAACCAGACACAGCTGTCAAAAAGTACTTGTGACGGTATAGAGCATCAACAATACGAACTGAATCATAACCATTGACCTAGAAAAAGAAACAAATAAAACTAGTTTTGAAGCTGAACCAACTTAAGAATAGACTAATAAAATTTTCAGCAAAAACTTTCAAATTCTTCTGAGGTAAATGGCTCAAACTATTACTGCTGTCGCAAACTAAAGCAAAATGTAAATAATCATTTCATAAAAACTCAAAAGTATTCTTTTTTGAAATCACAAAAAAATGCACGGGTATAATCATGAATACATGGCAATTAAACGAAAAATTAACTTTTAAAAGAATAAAAACATTAATTTTTTTGTTGAAATTTTTTCGCCGTAGAAGGGAAAAGCAAGCCAAGCAGAACCGTAAAACCTTAGCAGTTTACACCGGTTTTTGTCCCGTTCCTTCAACTAACGGTACTATGGATTATTCGGAGGAGACCAAAGTCCAATTCCCGCCATTCCAGTTTAAATAATAAGTTTCAACATGATTTTGGTCTCAAACTATGGTTGGATTGAAGTGGCAAAGTGTTGTTTTTCCATTTGGTCCAACAGTGATTTTCAAACAAAAACAAAAATCCAAACATGCTATGAACAATTGGGACAAGGAGGAGGAGGAGGACCTTTAAGGCTTTTCCAAATGCTTGAAGAGCATCAACAATCAGTCCATCCACGTCTTCTCCTAAAACACATAATAAACAAACTAATAGAAGTTAAATAATTGATTTTTTTTTTTATCGATTTTTAGCCAATCACATACTAGGTTAAATTCAAAACATCTATACCTGGCAAGTTTATAACTTGGGAAATTTCTCCCATGCTTAAACCTTGGTCACCAGCCTTCTGGATGGCAGCATAAACAACCACGAAAACCTGAGCACACACGGGACATTCTTGTTCTTGATCGGAAGGTACCATCATCAAACGTCGTGTATACCCTGCCATAGCTTCCCAGGGTGATTCAATATGATTTCTTTCCTCAGTTACTGGGTCACATGAGTTAAAGGTTTCCGGCATATGATCAGTAAGTTGATAATTACTGCTTTGGCCCATGTTTAATTGATAATTCCCATCAAAATGTTGGTCCTTGATATTGTTATCATTATCCTTGGACAAATCTAAGATATCAGCTTTTGAAACTGTCGAGCGGCTAACAGAAATGACTATACCAGGAAAACCTTTTTCCCGGCGAGAGATAATTTCACCCTCTGCTCCAAACGAGGATTTCAGTTTCTTGGCTTTGCCACTAAATGAAGACCCACTGGCATCAGATTTACGCTTGCCACTTCTCAAATCATCAGCTTCTCCAACACCATTATCTGGTAATCTTGGACAAATTGAAAATTCTCCTGATGATATAGAAGCAAACAAATGAAAAGTGTCCCCACATTGAAGATCTTCAGGAAGATCAGTCTTCATTCCAGTGAGGTCCTTGTCCCTTTCGTTCAGCCACACAGAAAATTTAACAGCTTGCTTTCCGGTATCAAATGGAAATGGTGACTTAGAAACACTCTGCAAGAACCGCAGTGATAGTTCAAATCGTTCATCACTGCTGTTGCCCCCAACCTGTCAATGCCGATTTAATTAGAGCTTGTTCAAACATGCATAATCAGGCTGTCTATATAAAACAGTAACAGGGGAGGTGGAGAAGAAAAAGAAAATAGGAAGCTAAAAATCTCAAAATGCAGAATCAAATTCATATAAGTGTGAATGTATACGAGATATAGGCCACTTCAAGTATTTTACTGCGTTAGTTTTTCCTTTACTACAATCAAGAATATTCTGCTGAGCTATAGAAGCTTCATCAGGTTGTTATTCCATTGCCAGTGTGGCAGAGTTTCATAGTCTTCCCTGTACAGCTGGCAGTGATAGTTATAAGGGTGAAGGTTAACTCTGATATGAGTGTAGGTTAAGCTGTCCTATATAAGGGACTGTCACTTGATCTTTAAGATAAAAACTTCACTTCAATCAATAGATTCTTTTATGAGGGGCACTTCAATCAATAGATGAATAACAGATTTTCCATTTCTCTGTTTTCTGTTTTTAAGTAGCAACAATACCAGATAAACATAATAAATTTTTCGGCTGCGTATCATGGTTTAAATCCTCTTCAGGAGCCCAAAATAATGTCATCGAGTTCAAAGAAAAAGACACCTATAATTACTAACAACGTATTAGTTGAAGTTAGGTTATGGATACATACCTAATAAGCAAGAATAAGACTGCAACATACCTGATTGATGTTATTTTAAATGCGATTTAACAGTGTGTAGTATTATTTTCTAAACATATACCTTAGCTTGAAAAAGTGTTATTTCAAATAAACAGGTACGTACTGCTTAGCTTAAGGAGCGTATCACCTGTGCTTTATGTGAGTATACAAGTATTTTAATCATACTCAATATTAACCTTTGTACACGTGTTCAAAGTCATGTTCTCATTGTCTCTGATTAAGCTACAGCTTTCAAATGTATAGCTGATATATGGTGCATATGTTCTCTCATGTTAATTTACAACCCATTTCCTATATGATAAAGCTTATGACATTTATAGCAGACTTAATTGACTCTTTCAATTTTAGATGTATTTTTTCCCATAACAAAAGTGATTTAGAAATTGACTAAATTATAATGAGCAAACATGACATGCAAACATGTTCCTCAGTATATGCATTATACAAATAAATATGATATGATGCGTACTATGTAAGTCTAGAGCAAGCAACAGTATAAGGTCAACTTGAGCACACAATCCATCAACACCTCCTATTATGCCATAAATACAAACTACAGGTGACCGAACAAGTTACCATTATTTTTTTCTCTCTGAGGTAGTTAAAAGCAGCAAGTAGATCATGCTCTGAGTAATGCCGAAGAATGTCTGCTAATAAATTTGGTGCCTGTGGACTGGTAGCGGTGCTCAAAAAAACAAGCTTAAATAGCTCCACGGCATTTGAAACAGCCAATGATTCATATACTTGTCCATAAATACTAGGCCTGTTGTCCAGAAACCTAGAAAATTTCATATCAAGATGTGATCTTTGGGAAGAAAATGCATTGGGCTTCCCGTGATTGCTCTGAATAATCTCACTAGGACTAGCTGATGTAGTTTTTTCACTTTCTTGAGATTCCTGCCACAAAAAATTATTCCTCAAGTCAGACGACAGACAGCTTCCATAATAAATGAAGACTGTACTAAATCAAATATTTAAACAAAGATTCCTCCGAGAGGGATAAGAAATTAATAATAAAATATTAGAATAAGACAAAATAAGGGAAGTCTTGCTTAGAAGCTTGGAAAACATTGACTGGACAGTATTTTTTGTTTTTTTTTTTCGAAGGAATAACTGGACATTACTATTATTATTATTATTAATTTTTTTTACCTCAAAAAAATTATTATTAATATTATTATTGAAGTAATAGAGAATTACATATCTATTCCAATCTTCGTATTGCGATTGAACATTTTGTGAGGCGGCATCCAGCTTGGCCATCATCTTGCAGCGAAGAATCTCATCAAGGGCTGTCTTGATACTTTGGTTCTCGAAGTCGTCCCAGGCTTCTCCATTTAGACTACTCATTTGAATTTCAACATCTGGGATTGCACCTTTACTAGACTGGGATTGCACAAACAGTCTGCAATCATCTTTATTTGATGACAAATTCTGGGACTTCTCCAGCTGTTTTGCATATCGTTCACTGAGCATGCTACAGAGTCTATTCACGGCTTTCCTAAATCTTAAGTTACCATTCAGAAAAGCCATTCTTCTCATACAAGAGCGTGGAGGAGCCGGAAGATCAGAAAGTGAGGCCCAATCTATGCGATGATAATTGGCACCGAGAACAGCACGGTGTCTAACATACTGGATCACCAATTGCCTGAAATAAGATACAATCGTAGATACTTAGACAAGTGATGGGAACAGAAATGCATAGAACATCAATAGACAGAAACTAATTGGTATTGGCATTTAATATTTAAACATTGGCTAATTCCTTTCTTACAATCTGTTGAAATATGGATGATAAAAAAAAGAAACAAAATGGTACTGTGAATGGAGCCAAGCTCTTTGCAAATTGAAAATGAAAAGATGGACAAACACCAGAAATACTGGGAAAACAGCCTCTCTTCTAAGCCCCAACCATTCCCAGCCCACTTGGAAATTCTTCAAACCCCTCACGGTTACTACCCACTCTCTATAATAATCATTCCTTTCCCTTCCTATCTGATTCCCAATCTTTCTCTACTCCCCCCTATGCCATGTGCCCATTCTGTTAAGCTTGCTCCCAATCTCTCTTTTTCTCCGCTCCTTTTCCCTTTTATCTTATATACTTGTATGTTGGGCCCATCTATGGGCCTGACAACAAGGTAGATGATATCATATATATACCCTTAAATGAGAGATTTAAAAAATATGTTTCTTCTTACTGTGGGAAAATTAGAGTCACTAAGATAGATTTTGTAAATGATTAATTGCGAAAATACCCATGGCATTTGCAAGTTGCTGTGGAAACTGCTAAGCCGAATGCCAGGGTATCAAAAATAAAATGTTCAATTGCAATTTTGATCCCCTAATTAGACTCAATCCGCGATTTAATTTTCGGTAATTGTTAGTTTAAAAATGATGACAAGAATGTATCTATCTATTAATATACATACTCCACTTGCCCAATCAAATCCAACACCGTGCCGATTGACACATCATGCCATATCATCAAATTATGAAACCAGTTTTACAACCAAGCGAAATGTCACAAATTTTAAAAATTGGAAGGCAAAAGTTCGATATTAGAAAAAGGGGAACAAAAACTTCAGTTAATCCAAAATTAAGCCATAAAAAAAACTTCCAGATTTGAGCTTGCATCAAGGTTGGCTTGGACATTAAATGATAACCTAATAAGATTATACAGGCATTGTATTGACTACCACCCAATAAAAATACAAGCAACAGTAAGTTGTGTAACTTTGCCAAGGTGGGCTTGGACATAAATGACCCATCTTCAAAGAGCCACTATTTCTTCTACAGTAAAACAATTATTTGGCTTATCATTTAACAGGCTCCAAAAATTTCTCTAACGAGTCTTACCTGTCAGTTTTGTCTGACCATATGAATCTGGTTTGGCGTGGTGGCTTTGGAGTCATTGCAGTTAAGATAGACTGGCTAATACATGGAGAACAGTCTTGAGAACCCTCAATTTCATAATTACCCTCCTCAAACTCTTGATTATGGACCGCTTGCTCCTCTGAATGGATACCCATATTATGTTGTTCGTCTATTTGCTTGTTCATAACATCAGTTGCTGCATCTATTCTTGCATGCTTTGCTGACCTCAACTCGGGAGAATCATTTTTCCTGCGACAAGATGAATAACCTTTGGGTTCAAGTGAATTATTCTCACTCTCTTCATCATTTAACTGATTTAGGTCATGGCGACGCTTACTATAATACATGCTAAGTACCTGCGAGTGACATTTAAGAAAGTTTTTAAAAAAAAAAAATACATGTTGGAAAAAGTAGCTACAGTCAGTCATCTAAAACAGTGGCACAAACACTCAACAAGTTAACTTAAATTTCATTTCACAAAAATAACAAATCCCTCATTTAAAGTCCAAAATTATGAACTCACTTCCCATTGACAGTTTAATCTACCATTACTAACCTTGTGTCTCTAAATTTATAAGCAACAGGTTCAACATGGATCATACTGCTCATATGCACGACTAAATTATCATAGATTGAAGGCATAATTTTTCATCATAATTGATAAGTTTTATTAAAAAATTCTGATTTCACAGATAACAGCAAAATAATATAAAAGACTAATTCATTGAGACAGAATTTAAACACTTTAAGCAAGAAATCTGAAACAGTGTCTAATTCATTGAGACGTGACAGGAGCCCATGAAATCCATGTTCTCTCAAAGATATGCTAAGCTACTGATCTTGTCTTGATAATGGGGATACAGTACAGCTTGAAACAGACCAACCTGCTCCAAAGTAAGATTCAGATCCTTTGCAATCTTCTCACAGTCCTTGTATGAAATTTTTTCGCTAAGATCATGCTTAGTAACATGCTTTAAAAGCTCAGCACGTTGTTCAGCTGTCATTAGACGATTAGATGCCCATGCACGGAAGCGAAAAACCTAACAAAGTTAAAAGAAGAAAAAAATTATCTTCCAATTTTAGGCTGGAGAGGTCTCAAAAAATAATTTTGCGTCGGAATCTGATATAAAGCATCAAAATTGAATATTTAATTACCTCATGGACCACAGATCCAGGAAATGCATATAAAGCAGTTTTTTTATTAGCAGCAGCATAACAGTACTCTAATGTTTGCCAATATTCATCAACTGCATATCTATTAGACAGAATAAAATCATGCCTAATTCTTGGTCGAAGATCAAGAGAGATAAAATTTAAAGATGCTGCATCATTTGAAAGGGGTTCCTCAATGTAAGGCCTAAGTTCCATCATGTGTGTCAAAGTCTGTGGGGTTTTATCTCCATCTCTAGATTGTGAAGTTATCATCCGAATGAGCTACAAAAAGAAATACACATGAAGGAAGCATCGTTAGAATTTTGATAACACTGGTATAATTGATTACAAGGTTAGCGTATTGTGTGTGTGTGTGTGCATACATACGTATATCAATCACATTTTAAGGTTACTACGTTAGTTTTCTGTCTCTTTGTTCTTCTTCCCTAATTTTAAACCTATAAGTTGAACATGTTTATACCATTCAAGCTGTTAGGATCCTTTCTTTGAACAAGAAAGAATTCCTAGAATAGTGATGTAAAAACAAATTCAAATGAACAAAGATTGCAATGGCAGAATATATAAGATTTAAAGTCGAATATATAAGTTTTAAAGCCCTCCAACAAAAATGGAAAACCTCAAATTTAGCTTAACAGTCAACAAGAATACCTTTAACCGCCTTAAAATGTCAATAACTAATGACAGCCTTCCAGTTGCAAGAGTGTCCATTAAGCACTTGTACTCGTTAGGAGGAAGATCAGAGAGACATAAACCCATCTTGCACTTATCAATCATTTCTTCATATTTTTTAGTGGACCCAACAACTTGCAAAAATAGTTCCACTGGAATTGCTTTAATAGCTGCATCTAGGGAAAACCTTTTGCTGCTACTGTGAGGATTATCAGCTAGCCAGTTGGATGATATATCATCACTACAGTCTTCTGACCTATGCAGATAATCCCAAAGGAAACAGTGGAGCAGCTTTGCACGAATCATTTTTGCTAATATATATCCATTAGCCCGCATGGCTTCTGCTTTATCAGCCTGCCGACTTGGAACTATAGGGCTTTTAGTTTTCTGAATATCCTCCATTTCAGGTATCAATTCATCATTTTTCTGAGGACGGATACTTTTGCTGCGAATATAATTATTAAATGATCTCACTTTATCTCGTATTTCATCAAATAACTCAGGAGATAAACTTATGGATGGATGCACAACAACCACACAATCTGTGGTCCTTGAATATTCAGCAATAACAGGGGAATGTACTGTTATGCACTTGCATTGCCCTTGTTCCTGAAGTTTAGTCAATATCCGATCAATAGTCTTACGGTCCACTTTTTTAGACTTACCCTTCTCAAAGGTATTAAGCCACCTATTTAGCTCTGGTCTCAAAACGAACCTTTCGTCCTGCACAAGTAGAAATGAAAGACATATTTGTCTTAGAAAAAGAGAATAAATATTAAGACGATAAACAAAAGTTTCCTTGGCAATAGGTATACAAATAAAAAATATGACAGAGACCTTTAGTCTTTCTAATATCCTGATCGCCCTTTTAGTGCTATCAGCTGTGAGACTTGTATTTCTTGGATATGATCCAGCAGAGAATTGTGTCAATACATCAGATGGAGAAGCTTCTGATAACGCAATGTTTGCCCCCATTGGTGAACTGTCTGGTTTGCTGTGAGAACTGGTACCCCTTTGGTCAAGGGCCGACTCTTGCAAGTTTGCTGGTGTTTCTACAGAGTTAGACTCTACATTCTTTGGAGACGCACATAATAGTTTTGTATCAGCTCCTGCCTTGGATTCAGTTCTTATTTTTGAAGAACTATCAGGCACATGTTGGTCCAAAATTTTATTTTCATCAAGCTTGTGAGTAAATGGGACTTCGAGTTCAGGGTTGAAATTTCTAGATGTCCAAACCCGAATTGTTTTGGCCTTAAGGCATTGTTCTTCTTGCACTTTCATTCCAAATCTGTAGCACAAATTTACAAGGCGTATGTGATTCTTTTTCAGATCAATCTGAAGCCTGTCACATATCTGTTTATATGAAACATCCAAATAAAATTAAAAGCGAAACATTATACATATTTAAACAAACACAGTCCAAAACGGGAGAGGGGGAGAGAGAGTGGGTGGGGGATAGAAAGGCACAAATAGTAAATACACATAGAAAACTAAATGAAGTTTTATTACAGAGAAAGGAGTGAAAAAGAAGGAAGCTCATTAAAGAAGGGATAGTTAGTTACGGGAGAGGGAGAGAGAAAGGCAAAGTGGATAGTGGGGTTCTGTTATATATGGGTGGTTAGCAGAGAGAGAGAAGGGTACCAATTGGAATCATCTTGTTAGTTAGAGGCGGAGAGCATTGGTTCTCTGAGGAACTTAGCTCTATGGACAATAGGATTTCATTCTATTGTATTTTCCTTTGATTTTCAAAAATAATACATTTTTTATCTTCCATTGTTGTTGTTAATCTCATCTTTCCTCTATGTCATGATGCTGGGTTCGCATAAATATGTCCTACCAAAGAAGATAATATAAGAATCAAGTGTGTACCTCTTTTATAGTAATGCCATCTGATCCTGCAGTATCAATAATATCAAAAATTTGATGCTCAATAGGAAGCTCCACAAACTGATCGGTGGCTTGACATATATTCTCAGAGTCTGAGGTTTTATCTTCATTTCCAGATCCAGTAGTTATTGGGTCAAGAAGCCTCAAGCAAGCCTCAATCTGAAAACATGTTAAAACTTATAGCCAAGGACAATAACAAACATAAACAAGCTGCTTTTATTCTTTACTTAGTTTTATAGAATACTGTGAATTTGCTTCATATATAGAGAAAATTTCCACCACTTTCTAAGAGAGACCTTGTTGAGACAATGCCACTCAACAGAGTAAACAGAATTTGAAGCATAAAAGCAATGGAGAGTAAACAGTTATTATAAAGTTGTAAGCAATAATAACCAACTGACCTTGCCATTCACCTTGGCATCAAACTGCTCCACAATATTATGTGCCTTCAACCTGGCAACAATCTGATCGCACAATGAAAAGTTCAGTCAGGTAATCAATCAATAGCAACATATAACAGAATATATAACTACAGTTTTGAGAAGTTTAAAGTTCAAAAACCCACTTGTCTCCATGCCCTTTGCTTCGGACGGGACCCGCAATAACCAAGATCCTTCTTAATATCAGACACAAGAAGAATCTACAAAGAAAATATTATAATTAGCATAATCACATATAAATGATGAGCTAACTTGGTTGTTGAAACCAACGTTTTGAATAAAGCCTGTAACCACCAAGGTTTCGGATGCCTCCATGATCACAATCGACCACGATTGAGGCTGTATTTGACCGAAATATCAAGGATTGGCAGGCCTGGTTCGTGCCTTATATCACAAGGTGACTGCAATTAAGGCTACAGCTGATCACAATTCACCACAATATCAAAGATTGTGATACAAATGATGCAGTTACCACAATTTGAAACCTTGGTTGCAACATTTAGCGAGAATTGAATTAAATGGAAAAAAATAAACAAACCTTGGCATTGGCAGTTGCTAGTTTATCAGTAATAGCTTTGATTTGAGGTTCATAATCAGTAAGACGAACATCGGTCTGAAGTTGTTGGCAATCTTCCTCATTTTGCGTGATTTGAATATCAAATCTTTGGTGTTCCGCAAGCGGCTTAACAGCATATCGCCGCAAGTAAACCAAATGAGTAGTAATATTAAGCGGAACAGAACTTGAAACCCTAGGAATCTGTTTCTTCTTTTCAAGTGCAGAGCGTTTAACAATTAAACCCTTACATTCCAAACTTCTCAAAACATAGAAAAAGTTATTGGGATCAATTCGTAGGTGTTTAGCAAGCTGAGTTTGAGTGATACCGTTGTGTTTGGCGTTAGCGAGAAGATGGAGAACGCGGAGTTGAGATTGTTGGAGTGATTGAGAATCGTAAATGCCGAAGAAGTTTTCAGTTAGGGTTTGTTGAGGGAAGATTGTGATGTTGGGATCGTTGAAATTGGTAGGGTTTGGAGGCTCGAAACGGAGAGTGGGGATGTTGAGGAGGTTTGTGAAAATGGATTGTTTGAAGGAAGGGGAAAGAGGAAAAGAGGAATTGAGTTTAGAGAATAGAGATTGAAGAGTGATACCTTGTTCGATTTGTGCAGAGCATATCTCTTCCAATGCTGCGTTCAACGCTGAGTCCATTGATTCCGACTCGGAGACTTCAACCCAAGCAACAGTTCAAAAGAAACTGGGTTTCGATGGAGAATAGATTATGAATAATGGTGGGACCCACGTCTATTTTTTTAGAATCATGGGATGGGATGAGGTGGGTTCCGGACCAGTCACAATGTCATGTAAAAAAACAAAAAGAATCTTGTGAAAGTAAAAGAAGAAAGTCCGTTATGATATGGTGATTGGTCAATGTCACCAATCACAATGTCACTATTCAGAGTTGTCGAGAGTATTAGAAGGTTTTCTTTATGTTGAAGGTATGAGATTTATAAAGTAGAACTATATGTTGACTAAGGCATGGTTGTGAATATTCTTAGCAAAGGGAAAAAAAAAGACTACTTTAATTGGAGGAAATCTTGTGCAAAAGATTAAAATAAACTCATTTCACAAAATATTAAAGTAATCTTTTTTTTATATTGTTTAATATTTTGTTTTTTAAAAAGGCAAACTAACTCACTGAAATTGACACATAAGAGAATCAAGTTTGAGACTACGAGATGAGCATACTCTAAAGTCTAATACCATCAAATTCATATACATCCAATCTATCAACTAAAAAATCCATCTAATTCATTCATCAATTGAAAATTATAGATGGATTGCATCCATCCATCTTATTTTAAAAAGATGAATGCTAACAATACTCACTTTTCAACGCTCTCTCTAGCATCCACTCTTTTATTGGAAATAATCAATATATGCCTCACCACTATGTATGTGTTCAATTTTCAAAGTGTAAACTTACAATGATTTAAACCAATAAAAGAGTGAAGATCAAAGAGAGTTTTTTAGCATTACTCTTTAAAAAAAACAAATGGATCATTTCAAATAATAATAAACATTTACTATTTGTTAATGAGATTTTAGTTTTTTTTTTAAGTAATTAACAATTTATATACTAATATTGTAGAGAAATATGAGCAAATAGTCACTTTGGTCCCTGACTCTGCATTTCGCTGTCACAAAGGTCCCTGACTCAAGATTAAATACAAATAAGTCTCTGACTCTGCACTTCCGTTATCACTTTAGCCCATGTCTTTAATTAAACCTGTTAAGTGGTGATGTGACACATGTGTTATGCTGACAAGGAGTATGAGGTGTCACAGGGATCAAAGTGAAAGTTGAAAATGGTCACTTTGGTCCCTGAATCAAAAATCAATATCCTCAAAATGAATCTCAAATTCATGAATCCCTAAATCTCAAATCCCTAAATGCCATCTAATTTCCTTTTTTTGTACAAAATCAATCTTCTATTAAACACAAACTTAATGTTAGATCTCTAACTGTGCATACTTACTATCAGTTAGGTCTCTCACAGTTTTCACGAAATTTCACTAAAGTCCCTTATGTGTTGTTAGTTTAACATGCTACCTATTGGCGGCACTAAGGTATACTCCCTCCGGTCTCAAATATAAGAAAATATTCCTTTTTTAGGTTCATTGAGTAGTTAATGTATCTGGTCTACATTGTAAAACAGATACATTAATTATCCAATGAACCTAAAAAATGAATCTTTTCTTATATTTGAGAACGGAGGGAGTATGTGTTAAATCTCAGTCACTAATAGTGTGTTTGGATTAACGTTTTTTCTCTCTTTCTCTCGTCCCAATACCCTTTTTGCTTGTAGAATGAGAAGCTTAGCCTCTATTTGGTTACGCGGTGAAAACCCATGGACGCACGTTTCACCACTTAAAACGTGATTTGATTGCAAAATTTTATGTTTGGCTTCAACTTGGGCAAATCGATTATATCCCCAAAAGCACGGTGCACGTGAAGCTAGCATTTGGAGCTTTCACGTTGGACAAGAATCAATTTTGAAATTATATTTGCTTTCCCAAAGTCTTATTCCCCTATTGCCCCTTACATATGTTTACCCATGGTTGAGAGAGAGGCTTTCATTGGTCTCAATTTATTTCAAGTAGACTTTTTTTTTTTTTTTTTAGGCAAAGAGTAGCAAAAGGCTACCCAAATTCATTAAAACAAAAGAAAGCATACATGGAAGAAAAGTGGGATATAACCCAAACCCTTTCAAAAGGTTGTGAACCTGTAGTTGGGCATTCCCAACATATTTTTAACCAGATCCTGCCTAATAATGTTTGGTGCATCTTGCCACCACAAAAAGCCATCAGACCCCAAACCTAAGTTGGCTAGACTATCTGCACAGTTGTGATTGATTCACTCACCGAGTTATATTTGATTTTATTTTTAAGTAAGTTATAATTTTTTTTTTTACTTAGAGTGTGTCACATTACAATGCATTATTTAATAGAAATGAAAGAAAAATTGAATAAAAAGTTGGCTAAATATTTCAGTAAAATTTGTTCTTTTTTTAATAATTAAAGAAACATTATTTCAAATAATTGTACCATATATATAAATAATTATCTAAAACATAATTAGAAATTGATCCACAAATATGATGACTCAATAATGAGTCGATAATTAGTTATTTTAATATAATATTTGAGTATATTTTATTTAGATTTAATATGTTTTTATTTCCTTTTAGAGCTATTTTACTTCAATTGCAAGTTATTTTATTTTAGGAACAAAAATATTCAAAAGATTGAGTCTTGGAGCAAAAGAAAAGAGAATTGGAGCTGATTCATGCAAAAAATATGAAGATCTTATACAAAAATATTTTGTGCAAAGAAATTGAAGATCTTGTACCAAAATATAGCATAGAAGCGCCTCATATTACCCTTTTGCTACTTTTGCTTGTTCGACAAACTGCCTATTTTAGTATTTCTGACCTAGAGCCCATGGTTTCTTGTGCAACACTGTAGTGATTTAATTCTTGGGACTCAAGTCAATGTTAGACTATAAATATAGCAGTCATCTAGTTTGTAAAACCATCTTTTGTTCTTGGAATTCAATAGTGATAATTGTTTTCTTTAATAAAAGTTCTTTCTTTTATTTTCTTGTTATTTTATTTATGTTCTTCTTCTTCTCTTCTATGTCTACGATGAACATGAGTGAGTAGACTCTTCTTGTCTTGGGATTGTTGGATGAGTCTAATGACCTAATCCTAATCAAACCAAGCCTCGAACCCTAATTTTTTATAAATCTACTTTCTAATCTAATTTCACCGTTTTTATAATGAATTAACAAATACCAAACTCATAAAGTGACAACGGAGGGTTAGTATTTGTTAATTCATCATCACAAATATCAAAGCGAAGCATTGAAAGAAGAAGTTTTGATATTGGAACAAGTGAAATTAGACAAGGATTGCGAAACATGAGAATAGTCTAGCAAACCTTGAGACAAATAAAGTTTCGTTCTTCAAGGATTCTAATAGCAATCAACCATGAGAATAGGCGTGGTTGCTAGAGGAACACACTCACTGAAACCGAAAGGAGATGTAATAGGCTTAAGAGAAACTTGTCTTTAAAAAGTAGGTCCAATATAAAGTTTAGGTTTAGGGTTTGGTTTGTGAAGGGTTTGTCAGTAAGATGAACCAATAATCCCAAGGCACCTTTTTATTATTATTTTCAACCGTAAAAATCAAACCTTTTTCAACTGAAACTCTTCTTCTAATCACCAATAAAAGCTAATTAAATTAAACAACTCCATGTTGAAACGATACTCTCTTTTTACTACTTCGGTAGAACCATGCACATGCGGTTTTACTTATCAAAATATATAAACACATATAAAAACCTATTTTAGTCATTTACACATTCAAATGTAATTTTGACACAAAGTGTCCAAACAACATTTTTTGTACAAATGACTTCTGTTGTGAATCTATCCAAACATAAATCACTTTACACTCAATTCACTTTTACTCAAAATCAATTATGTAAAATTAATTCAATCAAACTCAATTTTAGTCATCGCAGAACCAAACACACACTTAGAATTCTAGCTTCATGCCAGACGTACGTTTTCACCCTTCCCACCATTGTACCAAACATATCATAAATGTTTCCAATTTGTGATTCATATGTAGTTTAGGCATTGGGGTCTAGACTTTAATTTTGATCAAAGTCATTGTGTTATGTTCGACTTGATACTGTAACTATAAAAATGGTTGATTTTTCAAGTCTTGAAATAACTGGCCTCATTCTTTCCATTGGATTGTTGAACAAGTTCTGCTCTTTACCCAAACACTTTTGCTCATTCCCAAGTGAAATTCTCCTTTTACCCTTACGTGACTTACGTTACGTTAGTACAAACTGCCATGTGACTTAAGTCACGTAGCATGACTTAAGTCACGCTAATGTTAACACGAGCATAAGTTAACTCACGCTGGTTCTGTGCGCACTAAAACAGACAGACAGTAGCATGCCTTGTTCCCTGTTTAGCTTCATTCCTGCATTTGTTCATACATAGGAACAACTATTCATTCATTCAACCAAAACTCATAATTTAGAACACATCCATTCATTCATTCATAATTTAGATACACAATATTAACGAAAAATAACGCAAATGTCATAAATAAGCGAAACCGCGCAAATGTAAATTTAGTGCAACCAAAATGTCAGGAAAATACTACAAATATCTAAAAAGTCATAAAAACAAGTCATAAAATAAGACACTACTGCTGCTCCTGTGGACTATGACTCCTAGACCTCCTCCGTGGAACCTGCAGATGGTCAAACACACTATAATCTAGTACGTCTGCGCCTCATACGCCTGCTCCTGATAATGTTGCTCATGCTGGTATTGTGGCGGGTCCGTAATCTGGGATGGACCCGTCTGTGACGTCGATCCCCCTGCAGCATCAACAGAAGCAAGTCTCGTGTCCCCCACTCTCCTTCGACCTCGACCTCGGCCAGGAGGAGGGCGTAGTGCATCCTTCTCCCTCCGTAAACTACCAGTAGGGGCAGACCTCCCTGCCCTAAATCGGTCAGTCCTCTCCTGCTCAGATATATCTGCACAAAATCTTTAACACATTTTCCCGCAGACTTAAAATTTGACAATGTCATCTTTAATAATACAACAACAACACTATAATGTCGACAATGTCATTTAAATCCATAAACTACCACATTGCAGTCAAATTAACTATAA
>Ga0315914_1004192_pt1 | contig 21623 bp, 9 predicted proteins | sample MpolenodulesMG_FD_203920 | JGI IMG/M metagenome (GOLD analysis project Ga0315914, IMG submission 203920) | Medicago polymorpha root nodule microbial communities from Los Angeles, California, United States - elongated nodules | ecosystem: Host-associated > Plants > Roots > Nodule | place: USA...
ATTTGTTGGTGTTTATTAAATAGTATTCATTTCTATTTAAGAATTTTGAAAAGTAGTGTGACATGCCCGTTTTGTCGATTGAACTCTGATTATTTATGTAATATTTAAGTATGGGATAGCGGGGTGTGACAGATCCTTTAGGGAGCAGTACACAATAATATATGATTATGCTCGTGAGTTATTGAGGTCAAACAAAGAGTCAACTATTTGTGTTACCACTAATTCATTCCAAGGCAGTGAAGAAGACCTTGAGACACCTGGAGCAGTTTTCTTTCCACATTTTCAAAGACTGTATATTTGTTTGAAAGGATGCAATGCCAGTTTTTTTAAGTGTAGGAGAGATATAGGGCTTGATGGTTGTTTCTTGAAGGGTTGCTATGGTGGGATGTTGCTGACTGCTATTGGAAGGGATCCTAATGATCAGATGCTTCCAGTAGCTTATGATGTGGTGGAAGGAGAGACAAAGGAATCTTGGAAGTGGTTCTTGGAGCTTCTCATTGCTGATTTAGGTGGATCAAGACTCTGTAAGACTTACACTTTTATTAGTGACCAACAAAAGGTAATTTTAATTTATTGTATCTGTATTTTTACTTAAATAATGTCTTTTATAAGTTAAACTTATTTTTCTATATATTTAACCTTCACAATTACATTGTAGGGTCTTTTGCCTGCTATGAATGAGTTACTTCCTGATGTTGATCAAAGGTTTTGTGTCAAGCATTTGTACAATAACTTTAGGAAAAAACATCCTGGAAAAAAGTTAAAGGAGTTGATGTGAAGGGCAGCAAAAGCAACCTATGAAAATGCATTTAATGATGCCATGAAAGAGATCAAGGATATAAGGGAAGAAGCATATGAGTATCTAAAAAACATTCCTGCAAAGCATTGTAGCAAGCACAAATTCACTGGTGATCCAATATGCGACACTCTAGTGAATAACATGGTAGAGACATTTAACTCCACTATTATCATAGCAAGATAAAAGCCAGTTGTGACTATGTGTGAGGACATCAGAGTGTACCTGATGGAGAGACGGGAAGTAAGCAGGCAGAAAGCTGCAAGGTTGGAGGATGGTGTGTTACCCAACATTAATAAAAAGATAGCCAAAGAGTCATTCACTAACAATTGGTTGGTCATGTATGAATACTAAATTTATGAATGCTTACTTTGTAGGCGTGCAACTGAGTTTGATTATGAAGTTAGGCATGTCCCTTTAACTGGTGACAAGTTTCATGTCAACCTGCAAAGATGGTCTTATGACTGTAGGAAATGGCTGCTGACAGGATTGCCCTGCTGTCATGCTATTTCATGTATAAAGAAGTTCGACATGAACATATTTGACTTTGTTCTAGATATCTTCAAGAAGGAGCAATATGTATCATGTTACAGTAGTTCAATTTATCCAGCTAATGGTCAAATTTTATGGCAAAGGACTGAGTACACTGGTCTTTAGCCACCACCCATCAAAAAGCAACCCGGTAGACCAAAAAAGAGAAGAAACAAGGATGCCAATGAATTGCTGGACAAGAGTCAGTTGAAGAGGGCAAGATGGGGACTAAGATGCAGTAGGTGTAAGCAGAGTGGACATAACAAGTCCACTTGCAAGCTTCCACCACCTCCACCACCACCTCCAAGTCAACACTCATGAAGCCAAAATCCAACTTCTGCTTATGGCACATTAGTGCAAAATCCACCACCAACAACCGTAAGCTCAACTGGAACATCAGTGCAACCTCCACCACCACAACCTGGAGGTTCCTCTCAGCAATAGAACCCAACTGGTGCAGCATCTATAAGGACCTCAAATCAACAAAAAAGAACCAGCAAAAGGAAGGGCAAGGAGAAGGTTTCATCAACACAACCAGGAGCAAACATGAAGAAGAAGAAAGTGTCTGCTAAGGCTAAGGGATCAACTTCAAGTTAACATTAGAAGTTCATAACCTTCTGCTAGGGACGAGATGTTTTGCAGCTATGACTAAGTGCCCCTATTTTGATGTAATGCCTATGTGCATATCTTTTGATGTAATGCTATATGACAATTTAGGTGATTAAGTTTATTTTTATGGTAATGACCAAGTACTACTTCATTATGGCCACTGACAATTTAGGTTCTTAAGTATATTTTGATGCTAATGACCAAGTACTTTATCATTAAGTATATTTTGATGTAATGACAATGTTGCTATTAATGCAAATTAGTTGGAATGAATCACTACTTTATGAAATTATCTATGATCATATTATTAGGGATTGAATCATTACAGGCATACTTCATTTGGTAGAATAATCATTTTTGGTCGAATTTAAGGACCATACCATTTCAACTTTCATACCATTTAAAACCAACAGATTAAGGACCATACCATTTCAAACCAACATTTTTAAGCAAAATAAAATACAGAGACATTCATTCAAGGCATAATCCATTGATCCATTCATTCATAATCCAACAATCAATGCATAATTCATTAATACAGAAACAAAATGCAACATATTTTTTAAGGCAAATATCATTCATTCATTCAGTGGATTTCATTACACAGTCAAGGATTTGAAAGCCAAAATACTATAGTCTAACATTCAACCTATTTCAAGTAAACATTACTCAACTGCTATTAACATTGCAACTTAGAATTGTTCCTAAGACTAGGCAAACACCAAAACAGCAAAATCCAAAAATCAGTGAAATTTTCAACCAAAATCTTGTCTTTTCAAGGACAATCTTCAACTTTGAAATTTTTTTCTCCAGTTTTGCAATCTTCATTTCCCTTTCATCATTGAAGTCTTCATCAACTAACTTGAAGAAACTACAGCCTTTGTCGTACTGATTTTTGTAGTTTCCATAACCCCGTAACTTTTTTCCACAATTTGGATTGTGACCATCAGTAACAATTCGAACAACAGTTTCTTCACCACACCTACATTCAAAAATTCCTCTCCTTCTCATATTCGAACCAACAGAACCAGACGACTGACTCATTTGCTTCAACATGTTTCAGATTCGAAGGCAACAACGAAGGCGATGGAGAGATTCCAATGGGATAACGAACCCTAATTTGTTTCAGAGATTCGAACAGATCTGAGGAGAAGAAGAGGATTTCAAAGAGAGAGAGAGAGAGAGAGAGAGAGAGAGGGAGGGGAATAACAGATATGAGGAACCCTAATTTTGGGTTTCTGAAGTTTTTTTGTCCCTTAAATACGTGCCACGTTGGATACCAAGTTGGATGCGCCACATATGCACTCACTGACGGCACAATTAGTTTTTTGACAGACAGACGTTTTTGACATTAGTTAGTAAAGATACTGGACCAAATTGATGATTTTAGAACTTATGGGACCAAAACGAAAAAGTGTAATTAGTTAAGGGACCATTGGATTAATTTAGCCATGTTCTTATTAATGTTAGAATTGCATCCAACAACTTTTAATAACAAGTTGTGTCATGACAACATAATAGAAAAATACTCAAATGAGCATATTCAAAAGAAAGGAAAATAAAGAAAGATGAAATGAAATGCAAATTGCAAAAGAAAAAGGAAAACAAAGCAAGAACAAAACAATATTAAATTGATGAAAGGAATGTAAATGATAATTGGAATCCATCTTTATCGGCCCTGAACCCGTTTGCCAACGCGGTGTAGGAGTTACAAGGCTTTTAAAAAATAGGATCCAACCTTTTGTTCTTATTTCAAACTGATATACTTAGAGTCCTACACTTGACATCATTACAAGACACTAGAAAATAACTTCCATGCACTCAAATTGTAACTTCATATTATTTCTCCTTATCTTTGGTCGAAAATACGGTATATCGAAGTTTGTATGCTTTTGGTCGAAATCCCTTAGCACTTTGCAGCATGTCGAAATAACCCATCTGACTTATCGAAGTCTTGCTTTCTTCCTTTAAATGTCTATTAAATTAAGCACTTCAAATCAATAACCAAAATCTCACGGGGGGTCTCTTCGCCTAGAAGAATTGCATCTTTGAAGAAAGTAACACTTCGACCTTACCATACAAACATTGCCATGGCTATTATTCCAATAAGAGCAGGATTATGGCAAAATGAACAAAGTAACATACCCCCTTTACCATCAACCAAAGTCTGTTTATTTTTTGGTATTAACAATAATATAATCTTTATTTAGAAAACGAGTCACCTTAAAGAGAAAAACTTATATAGCCACAAACAAAAATAAAAAGTGGTTAGGCATACACACATACCTTAAAAAAATTGAAAGAAAAAATAATTGAATGATGAGACTAAATTCTTTATCATTTATTTTCTTTTATCTATGTGAGTGTGTCTAACCACGTTTTATTTGTGTTTGTGTTCAAGCAAGACTTGCTCCACCCAAAATAATCATAGATGAAAAGAAAATTCATCACAAAGGAATCTAGGAAATAGAAACTGTCATGGTAGTGGACACACTAAACAACAGTTCACTAAACAAACTATATATTTTTGTGAATTAAGGATAACCTAAGAGTAAAGTGTCCATTTTTTTAAAGGATAAAGAGTAAAGCGTCCTTGCCTCCTATGAAAAGAGAGTAAAGTGTCCTTTTAAATTTTGGTGACATAAGAGTAAAGTGTCCTGATTTACATTTTTTATCCTTAAAATAGTATTTGTTGAGATTACCAAACGGATTTTCAGATTTTTTAAGAGACCATCATGAACTTCCACTCCTAGAAAGGTATCAAAAAATAATATTAAATTCTTCTATATTAATCGCTATCAAATTGAAGCATTGTTTTTTGGTAGGCAGAAGCAGTGGCGCACCACCGTAGTGCTTGTGTATTACGTTCACAAAATCCCGACACAAATCTAATATGGAATTTTCTTAAGGTGGACCCCGCTACAAGCAACATGCACAGATAAAAAAAGACATAACATAATAATAGTTTAATGTTCAACAAATAAGAAAGTGCAACGTAGGAATTGTTCTACCCTGATGAGTTGGAATGGATTAGAACAAGTTTCTTATTTTTCACATTGAATGCTTCTTTGTGTAACGCTTCCATGCTTCAAGAGCCGTTTTTAAGGGATGAGTAACTGCCACATTGGCCTCAACGTTAAGTATAGTTTATGAGGTGGTTTATCCTTTCCACGTTGGATCATTAAAGGTAATCCATGTAATCCTATTCTTGTATGTATGCCAAGTGTACATTGTTAATCCTCATGAAATAAAAAAGGTAAAGTGTACATTTTTAATTGATTTTTTTGCTAAAAAAGTTTTCCACGCGCCGGTGCAGTAATCAACTTGGGCGTGTAAATCCAAACATAATCAACAAAAGAATAAATCCATGTCTTCTTTTTCATGACAGGGTAAATAATGTCTTCTATCTTGAGAACACTTGTGTTTTCCCCCACTGCATAGCATCATTAAGGAATATGGGTCTAGTTTTCATGTGGAATAATAAATTGACTAGTTACTTAAAATGTAAAAAATCGTTGGGAGAGACAGAACCCTTCTTTGGTGAACTAGGTCTAGAACCATTGATAGCTACCTGGTGAGTGGTGACTTAGCATTGTACTAGCAATAATTTAGATCATATAAGTTTGACTAATAATTGAAATAAAAAAACGAGCAGGGTGAATGTGATTAATAAGGGAATAAACGAGTAATTTAGCTCATAAACTAACTCTCGTTAATTTTGCTTAAGAAAAATATCCTTAATTTCGTTTCTAAACTATTAAAACAAATTAAAATGTCCATAAAATATACTTTCATCCATCAATTTGACCCATATAGTACACTTTAAGGCTTTTTAATTGATTTTAATAGTCTATAGACTGATTTGGTATGTTTATTCTATTTTTGACGTCTCCATTATTCATTGGATTTTTTTTAAGAAAAACCAATAAATATTTGATTATCAACTTAAATATTATTCAAGATATCCTTAGATTAAGACGATTTTAAAAAAATAAACCGTCCTACCAACCAAGTTTTTGTTCAAATTGGATTGAAATTGAATTCATTGCAGTCGGGTTTCACGCATTCAGGATAGAGATGACAATGGAAACCCTTTCGGTAGGTTGATATAATGCCCATCCCTATATCCGCGTATAAAAAAAAATCCCCGTACCCGAGTCCAGGTCCTCGTAGGCAACAAGTTTGGTGTCTGTCTCCGTATCCTATGAGCACCTAAGCACCCGTCTCGTGTTCATTGCCGACACTTTAACAACAACAAAAAACAATAAATAACAAAAAAACATCACAACATAATTAGAATATGATCCAAATTTTTTTAAATTCACTTATAAAATATTACACAACATAGTATTTAGTCAAATAAGAAACATCAAAAGTATAAAAAAAAAAAAAAAAATACATACGGCATTAAATATCAAAGACTTAAGGTTAATTAACTAATTTTAGTATTACAAAACTACAGTTATAGTATATATAATATGCAGAGTAACGGGTAGGGTGGGTACTAGAGTGGTCACCCCAACAATGCGGGTATTTATGTGTCCATTGTATACATTTTTTTGCATATGTTTATTCGGCTTGAGTACAATTGTCATCCTTAATTCAGGGTCATTAACGTTGACTTACTTCGATGATCCACCAATTGTTGCATCATGACGATTTAATAGTTCAGGATCATCTGATCCAAATCGTGTGGTCGAGATTGTTTAAATGATTAAGTTAATTTAAACTACACGATTAATAATTAACGGTTGAGATAAAAAACATCATGGTTTTTTTACAGCAACTTAAATTTTTGTTTTATATTTTAAAAAACGAAATATAAATCTAAATCATTTCATCTTGTTAAAAAGATTACCTCTGACCGACTAAGCGAAACGTGATCGTTTTTCTCGTGGTATAGTTAAGTAGTGAGGTAAAAAAGTCCTTTGTCTTTGCTGACTAAGGGGAAAGAATGATAGCGCGTGTTAATAAAGATTAAGAACTTTCCGCGTTTGGTCCCGACCTGCCTCAGATCTTTTACCAATTCCTTAAATAAGACCACCCCTTGGATCTCAGAATCATCATTCCCATTTCCTACCCAAAACCATTAACTCTTAAAAAACACAAAACCTCACAACACATGGAAATGAATACCCAAACTACACCAATGGAGGTCTTACCCGAATACGATGTCTTTATTCACACTTCTGATGGCACACGCATTCCAGCCCACACAAGCATCCTGGTTAGTTTGTCTCCAATTCATTGTTTTTTTTAACTCGGTATCCGATCCAAGGACCTAACGATTATTAATCTTTCTTATTGTAAATCAATAATTAACAGGCCTCGGTATCTCCTGTTTTCGAGAACATTATTGATCAACCGCGTAAACACCGCAGCTCCGAAAGAATAATCCAAATTCACGGCGTTCCTTCCACCGCCGTAACCACTTTCATCGGCTACCTCTACTCATCCAGGTTTGTAGTAGTACTTGTATAATTATAATTTAACCGCGCTGTGAATGACAAATGACAAAGATGTCCTTGGTTTTTTACAGTTGCACGGAGGATGAGATGGACAAATACGGAATACACCTGTTGGCACTATCTCACGTGTACAATGTGCCGCAACTGAAACAGAAATGCATCAAAGGTCTTGTTCAACGGTTAACATCTGAAAACGTGGTGGATGTACTCCAACTCGCCAGGCTCTGCGATGCACCGGATCTCCGTCTCCGTTGTATGAAGCTACTCACCAATAACTTCAACGCGGTTCAGAAAACTGAAGGATGGAAGTTCCTCACCAAACATGATCCTGTGCTTGAACTTGATATCCTCCGCTTCATGGACGAAAGCGAAACGGTACGTCTAATGTTTTAACTGATCAACGACATATCTGTAGCACCGAGACATCTGATCAAATATATCTTTATCTTTATGCGGAGATTCAGCTGTTGTCGTTTCGATTCGTCTTAAAACTTATTTATTTATCTAAGAGAGGATTATTATTGTGTTATAGAGGAGAGAGAAATCGAGGAAGCACAGGGAGGAGCAAGGGTTGTATGCGGAACTTTCGGAGGCGATGGAGTGTTTGGAGCATATATGTACGGAAGGGTGCACCGACGTTGGACCTTACCATGTGGAGGTTGATAAAGAAAAGAAACCGTGTAGCAAATTCTCCACGTGTCAAGGGCTTCAGCTTCTGATTCGTCATTTTGCAACATGCCAGAAGAGGGTGAAGGGAGGGTGCTGGAGGTGCAAACGTATGTGGCAGCTGTTTAGATTGCATTCATATGTTTGCCAACAAACTGATGATTCCTGCAATGTTCCTCTTTGCAGGTTAGTTGTTTAATATTCTTGCCCAATGCAACTTACCATATTTTATTTATTTACATCAATCACATGCCTGATTTTTATTTTGATGATATAGATATATAATTAAATAATGCTAGAATTGTTTTATTTTATTTTTTAAGAATATTATCATAATCCTGGAATTAATTAGAATATTAGAGGGTGCTTTGTTTTTTAGACAAAAATATTAGAGGGTGTTAATAGTTGCGGTGATCACAAGATTCTCGTGATATCTTATGATGTCGATGAGTGATAAAACGTGGGAAAAATATAGCCAATGGTGATGGTTCTCTGGACATGGTCGGTCGTTTTTTTTTTTTTTTTTGGGAAAGCAAAAAAAGTTATGTCGATGACTATGATGATTAGAGGGTTATTGGTTATGATGATAGTGTGGGTGGTGGTCGGCGATAAGTAAAATATTGCTCATACAAATATTGTTGTGACTTTTTATTCCGGTCATAAATATAAGATTTTTTTTATAAATAAAGCTGCTGTATTTGATTACGGTTTAACTTTTTTGTTTATATATTTGAGATCGAAGGGAATAAGAGAGTTAAGATCGATTAAGTGAGATACTCCTAAACAGAAAAAAATTAAGGTGCAATTCTAAAATTATTAATACAAGATAATTGAGATAAAATGAGTCAATTTTTCCATAAACTCGATGATTCAATTTTGAATTCAAAAAATCAATTTTCACATCAAAGAAAAGAAGTTTGAGTCAAAAAAATAATTCAAAGAAAAGAAGTTCAATTTCATTTTTGTTTAGATGGATAAAATGGTCACACCAACACACTCACGGCATCCATTTTGGTCAAAATAGTTTCTTGCTAGCAATAGTTCATTTGTTTATTTAATAATATCAATAAAAAAGAATATTTGAACATGGGACTGAGATTGAATGTGTCCAGGGTAGAACATTATTTTATCTTTTCGTAATGAATTTACATTCTGAGCTGTGCTCGATTCATCGCATAAAGTCTCACCATTGATCATGTAGCAATATATACAATATTTTTTTTTTTAGGGAAAACAATATATACAATATTGTCACGTTGAAATTAAAGTGTCCGTTAATTCATTGTATATTGTATATGGGGGTCCAAGCATATATTGCAATGTTCAAACACGCAATTGTGTGTGGTTTGCATTGTTTGTTTTGTACCCTAGCCGAGTCTCTTGATATTTTTAGGGATTGGCCAACTTGCTTGCATTTTGATGCCGTTGGTCCATCGATCGTAGTCAATAATTATATTATATATCATTTATAACCTGCCCACTACTGTGTTAACAACCAAAGTATGTGGTCATGTCCATGACACCAACATCAGTGCAAAAGTTCAAATATCACATAAAAAGATTTTTTTTTTAAATCATATAAAAAAAAAAGGCACTATTCATCTTACAGACTAATTTTATAAAGATGAATCGGAAAAATATAAAAAAAAAATCTAATAAACATAGTGTTAGTAGTTACCCAAGTTATTATTAGCTACCACTTGGGAAGCATGGTTGCATGAACCATGCCAAACAAGTCTGTCAATTAGTGAAGGTCCCATCAATGACGGGTAGCCCTCAAAATTAAGAAATATCTATCTGGTGATGATAGTTTTTTGTTTTAGCCCATGTTTCTGTGTTTATCTTCTTGCAATCTCATGATAATGACAGTCTTGTTTTATCTTGCTGTCAATTTATTTGAAAATTTTGTCACAAACAATTCAGGTATTTTTTTGGGAATATGACAGGCAATTTCAATTGAGAATGGAGCAAGAGAAAAGGAAAGATGATCCCAAATGGAAACTACTAGCAAGGAAGGTGGCCTCAGCTAAAGTAATGTTTTCCTTGTCTCTCCCAAAGAGAAAAAGAGATGAAGAAATGAGAGTGACCATAGACAACCGTGGGATCAGATGTTTTGGTTACAATGAATATTGTAACAATAATGTATCGGACAATCGATGTGTTTCATGTTGATAGTGCCCTATCTTATTTTGAAAAGGGGTTTCAATGGTGTACGTAAGGTTATTGTTAGTGTTAGTGGCTCTTCAATTGAGGAATTAGCAAATTGAGTGTTTGCTTGAAATGTAAATTTTGGTGGTTGTAGTTGTGCGCAAATTGAACCTCATTTTGCCCTGTCATAAGATTCCAAGGAGGTTCTAAGCTTGTGTTACATTTGATTGATTATCTATGTAAAAAAAAAAAATCAAATGATCATTCATATAATTATTATAAATTTAGTGATTATTTGTTGGTATTTTTTTTAGTGATTATTCGGCTTCTATTATGTCATGACATGTATTTATCAATTAATAACTATGTACGAAGACATTCTTATGAAACTCTTCTTTCAATCGATTTTTTAAGGGGATTAATATTGTTCTTCACTTCTTCTTCATAACTCAAACCCACAATCGTTTGAGTGTAGATAAAATATCTTAACTAAATTGTGCTTCATTGTCTTTTTCCATTGATTTATTTTTAAACAAAAAACTTTGTTTTCTTTCTTTCTTTTCCTATTTCCTTACTAAACAACTAATAAATATTCATTTTAGACCCTATTTTATATTTCCTTCCCTTTTGGTGCCTAAGTGGGTTAGGCGTCTTCACATATCCCTGTTTATAATTTTTAGTGTTAATCCTTTAAAAACATTCAATTTTTTCAAATTCAACACCTCAACTCTAAATCATTATATTTATTCGACAAAAAAAAATCATTATACTTCAACAAAACTTAAATATTTAGAATTTATAAAATGAAACCTGCAAAATAGTTAAGAGAGAGATAAATCTTCAATAAACACCATTATATTGGCAGCACAACTTTTTATTCAACACCAATGAGGTCAAGCACCCTCATTGTGGACACTCCAAAAAATTCCTATTTATACCTAAAAAAGAAAGATTTTGACATAATTATGAAAAGTCTTGCGAAAGGATCTATAATTTGGGACACTATCATGGTGTTTGGTCCTGCATAACAGCATAAGAGAGCATAGTATTGTTAATACGATGATCACACTTTACTGTGAAATCTAAGCATTAGGCATTGACCTGCACAATCTAGTCCCACAGACGCAGACAATACTTAGTGGTCTGAAAGACAGAAAGAGTGGCTTTTGTCAATTCTCCCTCACTAAGCATTAGACATTAAACAAAGAATCTTCCTTCTTGGAAATTTTCTTTTTCGTCCAAGTCCCCACAGATACCTTTCACTCCTTCAGAAAAATAGAATATAGTACATAAAACATTAGTAAATTCTCATTCCCTCCCTTAATAAATTAAATTCAATATGTTGGTCAAAAAAAAAAAATTAAATTAAATTCAATACACCAAAAGATTGGACGTTTTGAGATCATCCAAAGATTTTTCTCTTTATCTTTGTTGTGGGGCTTCAAATAGGACAAACCACTATCGAGGTTTAGTGCAAGTAATTGATCAAAGTGTATCAGTGTTATATATCACGGGGTATCAAATTCGATTTCAAAGAATAAAAAACGAGATGTAAGAGTCGGTCTCCTTGAGAATTCTCACTTTGAGGTAAAAATTATTTCCATTTTTTTTAATGTGATATTCTCATATTAGATTTTATATTGCTTTTATGCATAACTAGTTTAACATTTTTCATAAAAATGCTATAGAGCGACAATATTTTAAATTTTTTAATATTTAAAACATAACAATTATATAAAATATGAGCAAATACTTAAGCCTTGTTGTTTGAAACTTAGTTTATCTCAATTGTGATGATGAAGCCTAATTGCTTATAAAGAAAGATCAACATGTGGATCTATTTTTGGCCTTTTGGTTCCCTATTCAATTAAAAATTAATCTCTACTTTTATACTTGTAACCACTCACCAATCGATTATCTTCCTCCAAGCATATATAAGACTTTATACTTTCTTTCTTAAATTTAGTCCAATTGTCCAACTTGTAAGAATTAACGGAATTTATTACGAAAACATGTATATATTATAAGGTTTGGAAGACATACAAATCCGAAACTATAGTGACAAATGGTTTCTTAATTGAAGATGACAGGCCAATTTTGTCGTGCTTATAGTTCTACATTCAATTCAAAATTACACAAGTGGTTTGTCTAGTGGTTTCAAAATAACAACCTCTGAAATTGATCTATATTTGGGATCGAGAGAGTTCGAGCCACAGATCAACAAAAATAATAAGATGAAGCAAGTGAGTGAATGAATGTATGCCCGATGTAGTAAAAGAAAATGATCTTACAACTGTACACCTCTTCATAAAAATGAGCATATACATATACATGTAGACACTCTTTAAATAAGTTCTTGCTAGCAAACTGTTAGAAAATACATTTATTGTGCTCCTTTGAGATAAACAATTGTTCTTGTTAGATTCCTATGACAAAATTCAGGACTTGTATTGAGTGCTGGAGATTGGTAGTGAATTCAAAACCTCTTGAAAAGTTCATGCCACAAGGACAACAAGCATATAAGAGCCAATTAATTTTCCTGTTTATCCAGACATTTATTTAGATATGCATGAAAAAGACTAACAAATAAATGATTTTAAGAATGTTTTAAGTTTTGCCTGTGACTTTAAAAATTAGAGATGAGGAGAAATTGATAATATTCAATTCCAAACACCACCGTTCTATAGTGAATTTCAACATGTGTGTGTGTGTTTGTTAATTGTTCTAGTTCTGAACTAATGATGACAAGTCTCATGGCTGTTTGTAGCTATAGTTCTCCTTGTGACTCTCATGATGAATCACTATTTCAACAATGTTATGACCCCTGATTCGCAAATATCCTAAATTTCCATTGAAAAAAACATGGAAATGAAAGCTGATTCTAATACATTAGCAAGAGGCAGCAACAATTGCACCCAATATGGACCCAAAACTGATGGTTCAACTCGTGAGTCCAGCGTCACGCTGCACGGTGGAAACGCCACAAGCTGGCAAAAATGATAGTTCAACTCGTAAATCCCGCGTCACACTGCATGGTGGAAACGCCAAAGCCATGTTTCATAACCTCGAACTCCCACTTAGATCATAAGCTGACGCTACTCAACTGAACAAACAATTAACATGTTAGACCTTGAAAAACACTTATGTCATATTCTAGCCAATGTGGGACTTGAAGGATCCAAGATTGTATATTTTGGAACACGGTTCATTAAATGGTTTACTGTGTAATCTTCAGCCACTTTTAACATGTTATGACACACTAACAAAAAATTATGTGGCTCATTTGTTACATTAGCTTTTACAAAATAGATACAAATAATGACTCTCGATCGTGCTTTTGTCCATCACATTAGTCCCATATCTCAACCACTTACTCAAACATTACGGATCAAACATAAAGTACATTGTTTAATTTTCAGAATAGACTTTGTTTAACATGCGCGAGTAAATTGGTCTTGCACCATACACAAGTTAATTTTCCACAATTGGATCAATAAATCTCTCATAAACTTGGCCTTCCAAATATTTTTGAACTTCAAATATACAATATGATATCTCTAATAATGTACATACAATAATTTCTTGACCATACAGAGGCCAAGATTGCCAACCCTACTGTTATCATATGCATACATTATTTTGAAGTACTAAAGTCATATTCAAAAGATGTATTAGATCAGCTCCAAATTTTTAATGTAACATCAAATTCCACAACCATAAGCCACTAATCTAAAAGTACTAAAATCATAAATATTCAATAAGGTGATTCATCACCTCACTAGAATTTTAATGCAATATCAAAATCCAGAATCGCATCACAAACCCAATTTTGACAAAATAAATATCTTGAACATGATATGCTAGAGATGACCACTAGTGGTGGTACACATAGTCAGTGACATGGTTATTATGCTAAACTTTGATTTTTGTTTTGAGCTCTATGAATTGAATTGTTGAGTTGTGGAAGAAAAAGGGTGAGTGACTCCAATATCCATCCATTATTACAATATACAAATCAGAATATGGATGAAAAAGTATAAACTGAAGAATGACCGTGTCAGATGTCCCACATCGGTAGCTATGAGTAGAGCAGAGAGGAGCTTTGGTTATAAATTAAAAAGCCTGTAGGCCCTTAAACTAACTCTAACTCACAGTCCAATGTGATTAATGATTAAAAGGACTAAGCTGCGTTTGTTATTGTTAATAATTTATAATGTTGTATTTTTATTTATATTAAAAATGCAATATTATAAATGATTAACGATATTAAATTCATCTTAATAATATTGTAATAAATTTCACTTTTACGTGCTGTAATTTGCCCACATTTTGTGTATTTTGCAAAAGGTGGTATGAGAATAAAAATATACGCATGTAACATGTCCTGTACGTATGGATAATTTGAAAGAAAAAATAAATATGAAACAAGATATTGTAGTCAAATTTAATGTCTTTAACCCCTAATTAATGAATATTAGTTGAATTCTGAATGAATATTAGTTGAATTCTGAATTTTTCATTGAGGTATAGTAGAATACTGAATTAAGCGTCCTGAGCATATGCTCAGTATATGCTCAGTTGGTAGGACAATGCATTATTATATGTAGGGGCTGGGGTTCGAACCCCGAACACTCCATTTATTTATCTTATAAGGTGAATTCTAACCACTAGACTATCTCACAAAAAAAAAATATTGAATCAAGCTGACCAATTGCTACAGTTCAATCATCACTTTTAATTTTATTTGTATTCAAGGTATATGCTTTATGACCACTCTTAACATATTCAAATTTATTAAGGATGGAGTGTTTTTTTTGGGGTAATTAATTGTTTACATTGGGTAATTTATCCGGTGGAGTTTTGTTTGTAGGATTTTAAGGCAATTTTGTGTGTTTTTTTGTCTTGGAGATAATGTATGCGTATCTATCTCTTTATCTATATATTTTTGGTGGTAGGTAGAAGAAATGACGATAATAATTAGGAACTCACACACAATTGAATGAGTTGGGGTTTGAACCTCAATCACGACTTACAGTCGAACAATTTCGATATTTTGTCAGTTGAGGTAGAATTTATAAATATTCATCTATCTTTTATACTGTAAACTAAACTTGACTTGTTCGCATGCAAGTTTTATGATTACGTGACACATCTAGCAAAGTTTTCACTCCATTAAAAATAAATGATTCTTAAAATTAAGAATATGCTTATGTATCCGATCTAGTTTAAGAATCACTTATTTTCAATAGAGTGAAAAACTTTGCTATCTGTCATGTAATTACAAAACTTGCATGAGAACAAGTTTAGTTTAGTTTGCAATATAGAAGATAGATAGATATTCATCGGTCTCAACTCAACTAATAAAAATATCAAAATTGTTAGGCTAAATTGGTATGTACCAAATTTCCAAATTGGTCACTGGCTCTATTAATAACTCAAAATAGTCCATGTCTTTGTCATACGTTTCTCAGATTGGCCCCCGACTCTATTAGTTGTTTTGTATTTTGAGTGTTAATGACTCAATGTCTTTTGGATATTATTTAGTGGTTAATGACATAATGTCTGTTGGATCTTATTGGTATGTTAATGGCTTAAAATACAAAACGACTAATAGAGTCGGGAACCAACCTGAGAAACGTTTGACAAAGACAGAGACCATTTTGAGTTGTTAATAGAATCAAGGACCAATTTGAGAATTTGGTATAAAGACAAGGACCAGTGATTTACTCTTTATTTACTAAACAAATGATAAGTATTCTTTTTATTCAGTCGAAAAAAACTAATAGATATTCTTTTATAACTTTTCAATATTTCCTTTCTTTTTGTTGTTTAAATGGGCTTTGCATTTTTACATCTCTCGTTTATAATTTTTTGACAATTGTCTTTTCCACATACTCAATTTCTCTTCCACACTAGTAAAAGACCATTATACATTTAGCAATAGTTAACTATTGCCGGCTTCCCAACTTAAAAAGTTAGGACAATTAATTGATGTTGGGTGTATAATGGTCTTTTAGTGTGGGAGAACAATTGGATGTGAGAGAAAAACAATTTTCTAATTTTTTAGAGAGTGTATGTTTAGTTTGGTGCAAAATAGATATGTTAAGAACTCATTGTGGGTTTTACACACACTTAATTTTGTAATTTAAGTTTCAACGATTACAGGCCAATGCATCACACAATGATCTGCACCAACTAGTTTCAAAGATGCAGACAATACTTAGTGATACGAAAGACAAGATAGAGTGAGATTTGTTTAGTGAAAAGAAGCACTTTGATGCATTTGTCAATTCTCATTCACCAAGTGTTTTAGACTAGTCCAATGCCCACAATCCACATTATATAAGGTCTGAAACGTATCAACGCAGCAGAGATTTCTTGCATTGTAAGCAATGATATGAATGAACAAATGAAAGAATATAATGAATGAAAGGAGGAAGAAGAGGTTAGAGAGAAATGAAATTTGAAAACATAATAGTGGTAACAATAAGTGATGCTTTTAAAAATGAAATTTGAGAGAACTAATCGTAGACAGGGGCGCTTTCTCTCAAGAGGATGGGGCTACCCAAAAAAAAAAAAATTCTTAAATTGGTTGGTATATATTTACATTTAGCTACCCCAAATAATAAATATTGAGCTACTTCAAATAAGTTTGGTTTGCCGAAAATTAACATAAATCAAAAAAAAAATTGCTACATGTGATTGATAGATTTATTTATACTGGTTTGATACTTTCAGTCTCAATAACAACTATAGGTAGAAAATATTTCAACAACAATAGTTATAAACAAATTAAAAAGACAATAAGTTCTTGCAAATAACTTGTTTGTCTACATTGAAAAGACACTAATAATCTATTTATTTAACAGTCAATTATGGATAAAATTGACTTCTTAAAATGTGTTTTGCCTAAATTTTTTAAATATTTTTGTCAATTTTTATGTCATTTGTTGTTGCTCTAATTTACACTTCATATAAGGAAAAATTATTGTGTTTTTCTTTTACATATTGGTTAAGTTTTGAAGTAAATTTGTTTTTGGCATCTACAACACTCGCAATTTTTAAGTTAAGTTACTAAGATTTTGTTTATTTTAATCCTTAATTTATTGTTATAGAGATTAAATGCAAGACTAAAAACACTTTTTATTTTTGTAAAATTTTAAAAACATGAGACAAAAATTGAATAAATTTTTTGTAAGGATTAAGCCTAAAAGATTATAATTGATGGGACTAAAAATATATTTTATCCTTAAATTTCATATGTTGGTTTTAAAAATTTTTTTTTTTTCTTTATTTTTGGCTGGCTCCCGCGTAGTATTTTTGCTAGCTTCGCAGTTGATTGTAGAGGTGTTAGATTTAGAAGTCGGTAGTTAATAAAGTTTTCTATTTTTCGGAAAAAAAACTATATTATATTATGTAGTTGGTTGCCAGTGTGAATAGAAAACTAGATGATTGTTCCGTGATGGGGAAAAGATAAGAGCTTTGCTAACAAATTCTGCATTCTTTAAGGTTTTTAAATGAAGTTATTTATTCAAAAAGTTGAATAATTCAATTTTAAATGCAATGAATATACATATAGATAAGTTGGAACATCATTGGTACGATATTCTCTTCCTAAGCATTAAGAAAGGGCTTGGTTAACTTGCATTTGTTAGTTACAAGAAGTTTTTCCACTAGTTTGAGTCAAGGGATAAGGAGTTGGAGGTCTAAAATTCAAGTTATAGTAGCAACGAGAATAAACTAACATAATAATTAACATATTAACATTTGTTATTAAAAAAAAATTACTAAGGTTTTTTCTATGTATCATATCATTTATTTAACATAGAAAATAGAAACAAACGTTATTAGAAAAACAAAAGTGAAAGGTTTAGAGAAACTAATTTAGGATCAAACGTGACTTCAATATCCATCCATCACAATATACAAATCAGAATATGGAGGAAAAAGTATAAACTGAAGAATAACCGTATCAAGGCTCCATCACAATTTAGTAAGGATGGAGTGTTATTTTATTCCGGGTAACCAGCGGTCATAAAGCTAACGAGCGGTCATAAAGCATATGCTCGTTAGCATTTTTTAAACGTTAAAAGACATGTAGCTGAAGCTTGAAAACGTGAAATTGAGACAAAACAAGTAAGCCAATGACTTACATTTCTTAATAGAAATCAGTGATGAGTAATACAAACAAATCAAATGGAAACACATTATTTCTATTTCTATGTGACACAATCCTAACATAAGAACATCGATGGATACATAGACATAGGAAGCATATATAAGATACAAACATTATTATTTCTTGTGGCAATGACATCATTTAAAGCTCATCTTTCGTAAGTGAACTTTTTGTTGGGTTTTTAGATGAGTTTTTGATTGGATAAGAAGCCTCCATAGCTATGCCACATAGACCTTGCTTGTGTGATATGGCCCTTTGCATTCTAATGTAACCCTGCTCTCCCCATTCACTTCCCCAAGAGTTCTTCACTGTCCAATATTTTGTTCCATCTTGGGTTGCTCCATACCCCACAATTGCTACCCCATGATTCAGCTCAGTACCACAGTGTCCAGTAAATACTCCCTGTAATTATATTTTTGTATTTAAAAGTGGGATCAAGGTGATATACAGATTTATACAAAAATATATAAATGTGTAAGGGATAAAAATCTATATAAGTTTTACCTCTGAATAAAACTGAAAATCAGATCCCCCAGCATCAATAGCTACTGAAATAGGTTGGTTGGCAGCAGCTTTCAACAATGCTGCTTCATTGTTCGTAGGGACATTCTCATGGCCATCAATTGACACTGCTGGTTTATTCTCCTACATCAAGTGAAAATGTGTTGATTTGGATCGTTAATTTTTCTTATAAGTCAATTAATTATATACAATTTATTGATTATATATTAGGTACTGATTATAAATAGACTAGTGTGTGTCACCTTTTGTATATTACAGGTTCCCTCTTTTGCAGCATAGGGATAATTAGTTTCTGTTGTTATGCCATTTTGCTTGATAAACTCGAATGCATTTTCCATTAACCCACCGTTGCATCCTTGATTCACTTCTGTGTCACAATCCACAAGTTCTTGCTCAGACAAGGATACTAGTTTTTGTGTCTTGATTTGGTTAATTCCTTCAACAGCTACAATCGTTGAAAAAGCCCAGCAACTACCTATACAGGTTACAAACAATTCAAAAGACACGATCAATTTTACTTCAGAACAATCAAACATGTCAAAATCAATTTCACTTCAACAGATCAATTCTAGATCCAAACGTATAATCAAATACATACTAAGTGGAAGAACAAACTTAACTATCAAACTTCTAGCGATTTAACTAACATGGTGAGTATTTTGTAGATATCAAAAAACATGTTTTACGCAAATATAAATAGTATGTGATTACTTAATCAACAAGTAAGCTTACCGCATTGGCCTTGATCCTTTACACCAGTGACAGCACCTATCTTCCTCCAATCAATCGAAGAAGGAACATCCTCCACATTCTCATACATAAAATTTCCATTGTCGTGTGACATGCCACGGAACATTCTATGATGATTAACCTTAGAATCGGCATAGATGCTCCTAAATTCATAATTAGTCATGTCAGCAAACTTATTCAACTTAAGCTTATAAGGCTTATCTAATTTATTTGTATTGTGGACATGCATGACATTTGCTTTGAACACATTAAAACGATTATTCTTCTCATCAAGGCTTCGAGTAACTGTGTGGTGACTTCTCCATCTCTCGTACAAATCCCACAAACTTTTCTCTGATGCTAAATCATTCTCGTTGAAATCAAAGCTTTTAGCTATTCCGAAAATCAAAGCAAAGGATAAGGAAACAAACAAGAGCTTCTTCATTTCCATTTTGATATGTTGTGTAACTTTTTTGGTTACACTATGTTGTGTGACTTGTGGTGGGAAAATGAGAAAGGATTGAAATGCTTTATATAGAGAAATGAAAACCGACTTGGTCTAGGGAAATTAATTAAAAGAATAAATAGAAAATAACTTAAAATTTAAAAGTTCCTTATGGGCAATTGGGCATCAATAATTTATGTTGGCATGCTCAATATAAGAAAGCAATGAATTCAATAATTGAGATCATTTTTTTTGCACATAAATAGATTCCGTGTTGTTATTGTGTCAAACATTATTAACATAACTTCTATTTAAATTAATGATTGAGATTGCTTGTAACCGATTTAATACATCTATAATTGAAACTATCTGATATCAAATCAATATTTTAGATTGATTGATAACCGAGTGTGTAGATTTCAAATATAATAAATGTTTGTGTAGACCGACTATTGTGTTATTTAGGCTCTATTTTGGTAAAAATCAGCAGAAGGTTTATAACGGATAGATGATAAAAAAAAGAAAGAAGCTGATTGAAGTGTTAAATACAATTAGAGGCTCAACTAATTAATAATATAAAATGACTTAAAAAGACAATTTTAGTTAATAATCAATTAATGTTAAAATATTTAAAAAAAAATTGACGCAATATATTAGAAGTTAGTAATTTAAAATTTATTAATTTAATAATTATTTTATTTATGGTTATTAAATTAATTTTTATCTTAACACCAAAAAAAATTAATTTTTATTTGTTAAAGTTTTATTTTAAATTTAACTTATATATTTTTTTATCAATTTAGTTTTTATTTGTATATTTCTTTTTTTTGTAACAATGCTAGTTGAACTTTTGATTGCTTACAATATTAATAGATATAAAAATAATACGTTGCAGCTGCAGGTTGAAACGTTGTCTAAAAGAATGTTATAAGCTAGTGAAAAAATCCTATAAGCTCACGAGATAATGAAATGTATCAAAACATATATATTTGGTTATATTATGAATTAATAAGCTATAAGTTATCCGTTATAAACTTAAAAATTTGTCTTGTCAAACATACTCTAAGATATCCGTCTTTAAACTACATCACACACAAGCCAATACCTTAACGAGCTTAATGCTTCATATTTGGAAGACGGTGACAATGTTGCAAGTGGAGTACTGCAACTAATATGATAATTATTGTTAACTGCATTTATCCATAGCTGACGAGATGATGACTTATGAAAGTAAAGTAGTTCCATGTGCAAGGAAAGATGGACAAAAGTGTTCTACATCCTAACTGAACTAGTAGTTTCCCGTAGTGCATGAAGACAATAAAGGTGATGACGAAAATATTGGTTGTATTTTATATACAAGTAGTTTTGCTACAGTATACCAATATGATACCAATGATTCTGTTAGATATATGGACAAGACTATGATATACTCCTATGTTTTTAATTTTGAAATATTAAAGAATATTTATTTAATCCTTATACACTTATTGTGTGTAATATATAAACCAATATTGCTGAGCTAATGTTAAA
>Ga0315914_1004194_pt1 | contig 21619 bp, 16 predicted proteins | sample MpolenodulesMG_FD_203920 | JGI IMG/M metagenome (GOLD analysis project Ga0315914, IMG submission 203920) | Medicago polymorpha root nodule microbial communities from Los Angeles, California, United States - elongated nodules | ecosystem: Host-associated > Plants > Roots > Nodule | place: USA...
ATGTCACGTGTGCTTTGCATGTTCTTCATGTTCTTGATGATTCTGGGTTTGCTTATGAACAACCTTCTGAACTATCATCAGAACAGTAATCAATAACTGAAGAGTGCTTCTGAAGAGTGCTTCTGAAGTAGTGCTTCTGAACGCCCTTCTGAAGCTTCTGAACACAGCTTCTGAAGATGATTATGGGTTCGCTTCTGAAGTAGTGCTTCTGAAGTGTGCTTCTGAAGTGAAGCTTCTGAAGTAGTGCTTCTGAAGTGAAGCTTCTGAAGACAGATTCTGATGTGCAGATTCTGATGTCATCAGAACGTTCTGATCTACTCACTGATCAACATTCTGAACTAACTTTCTGATCTTCAGAGTTAGTTCATGAATTCAATGTCCTTTGATTTCTTATATCTTGATATGATTTTAAACCTGTTCCTATCTTAGTAAAACACTCAAGAGCACAAGTTAAATACCAAAGAATTAATCAAAGTCCATTTAATCCTTAATCATTAAAGTTTATTATCTTTAAAATTAATTTGGGATTTTGCCTCAACACTAAGCCATGTGGGGAAAGAGTGAAGTGCTTTAAGTGCGGAGGAGTTGGGCATTTTGCTAATGATTGTAAAGGTTCTCCGGTGAATTGCTACAAGTGTGGGAGGATTGGACATCGGGCTTTCGAATGCAAGAGCAAGGAGATAGTGTGCTACAATTGTGGTGAAGTGGGTCACATTTGTACCAAGTGTACTAAGCCAAAGAAGGAGAAGGCGGGATGAAAGGTTTTTGCTTTGAATGCCAAGGAGGGACTGGAGCCGAACAACTTGATTAGAGGTATTTGCTTTATTAACAGTATGTCTTTGCTTGCTATTATTTATACGGGTGCGACACATTCTTTTATTTCTCTTGGTTGTGCTGAGCGTTTAAATCTTGTTATGTCTCCTTTGTCGAGAGGAATGATCATTGATACCCCGACCAATAGCTCGGTGACCACTTCCTTAGTGTGTGTTAAATATGTGAGAAATGGAGTAGATTTGATAGATTGTTTGATAGAAAAGAAAGATAGATGAAATAGAGAAGAAAGAAATGTTGATTACTTTTGAAAGTAGTAAATCAACTTATACATTTATTTCCATTGCTGCTATACCTATCTATCTAATAAACCAACACGTGCGTGCCCATTTTGCTCCATAATTATTACTACAATTAATTTGATGATGATAATATTACTTAAAACTATAACCACCCGTAAAAAGAAGAAGAAACTACCTACTTAACAAAAATAACAACAACAAAAAAAAACACTAGTACTCAGTAGTAGTGCTGCTGAATCACTTTCCGCGTGCACATCTTTGAAAGCAAAAGAGTTGAGGTTTCTTTTGCATTTCTTCGCTGTCTAGCGGAGAAGAAGAATAGCCATGGGGCCCACATATATTTGGTCTCCTTTTTCTCTGCTCTTCCAAACTGTGGAAATGTGTTCTCTCTCTCTCCTCTAACTCTCTTCTACCAAACAACGGCTCAATAATAATGTACATGTACAGAGATGATGTGGAGGATAAGATGTAAAGAGAGGATCCAGATTAAGAGTGTTAACAAGAACAATCGAAGATGCCTCTCAACAGGCAGCAAACTCTGGTAAATGGAAACGGTAATATCGCTGCTGTCGGTCAAAATGTCCGAATTCATTGTGCCTGTTTCGGTTAGTTTCTCACTCACCCCTTTCTATTTCTATTTCTATTTATCAACCCTCAAAACTTAGTGGGTGTGTGAATCTGCTTCCTTATTCGCTAATGTTTACTATTGTGATGATAACCAGGGGGTGACAATGCTGAACAACTTTGGAGGTTACTCTATCAGTTCATGTTAATCGTTCATTAAATATTAATAATTGTATTTCTTTCTCACTTACATTACATTACAGCTCAAGGGTAGGACATCCTCCTGGAGCACGTCCGAAACATTTGGTTTTCAGAATCGGAGAAGGTACTGTCATTAGAGGTATTATTTCTAGACTTATTTCATATACACTGTTCTATGTGTATAGAGTTTTTACACTATCAGTTAATTATAATCACTTTCAAAGTCACATGATTGGTTGTGGTTTTTTTTGGTTACATGATTGGTTGTGGTTTAGTTATTATTATTATTATTATTATTATTATTATTATTATTGTTATTGTTTTATTTATTTTTTTTGACAAATTGTTATTATTATTATTATTAACTTTTTAATTTATTTCTCATTTACCTATATAATACTGCAATTCACATTTAGATTCGTTTAAGCGTCGAAGATTGATTTAGTATATGATTTATTATTTCAACTATGTGTGTGTGTAGGATTAAATGATGCTGTCATGCAGATGCGAGTTGGGGAACGAGCTCGTTTTGAGGTATAATATATAGATCAGTGCTAGTAACACTCTCTTTTCAACGCTCTCTTCAACACTCACTTTATAATAAGCCTAAATCATGGTGTGTCTCACACTTTGGAAATGAGTTCCACTTAAACTAGTAGGTAATATATTGTTTTAACCAATAAGAGAATGAAAAGAGTGTTGAAAAGAAAGTGTCCTTACCATTCCTTTATATACTATTAATCCTTTATGCCCTTTACTTAAAATAACTTTTTTGTCATTTGGGGCTTAACGACACACACTCGTGATACTGTTTGTGAGAGCTCATGGAAACGACTTATGATATGTCCATACACCTTTTTAGCTTATTTGTTTCTTGTAAGTTTTCCGAGATAGTTAATAAAAACAGTCTATATAAAAATAATTTGACCATCTTTTGTAATAAAAATAGCTTGTACATAAGCAATTTAGTGATAAGTGTTTATGGTATAACCACTTAATTGAGTTGTTCATCCAAAACATGGCCAAGATATATTAAATTTCCTTTGTTGTTTGTTTTAACTTAAACACACACATAGGGTGGATATACACCTACTCAAGTCATAGACATTTGATTTTATCAATTCAACCGATCAATTGAGCGTATTGAGTATATCATCAATTTGATAAAATTTGCAAATTTTAAACATATTTAATAGTTGTCAATTTTTATAACCCAACTATTATTCATTTTGTTAATCTTGCAGTGCTCTTCTGATTTAGCTTTCGGTGCTGAGGGCCACAATCCTTGGAATATACCGCCCAACACTGACTTGGTACTTGAGGTTGAGCTCGTGGGTTTTGTTGGTTAAAATCTTTAGTTTGTGCTATGTTAAATTATTATTATGAGCATGGTTGAGTTGTTAGAACTTAAATAAAATCCACTGATCTCAAACTCAATTATTATTATATGGTAGTGTTTTACAATATCTTTTCTTTATTTCCTTATCAATGTGTTGATCAACATAATTTGGCAATGCATGATCTGAGTTGGCTCTCTGCTTCCGAGTGAAAGTCTTTAGGTGTTTTTTGTTGTTCTTGAAGATTTTTTTTTCTTCACCAAGAATAATCCTAACAACTTAAGTATCTTGCACTTTTGTAACTAGAAAGTATTACCAAGGTCTTGTTTGGATGAAAGTTATTTAGAAGAGCTTATAAGAGGATATATTCCGATAACCTCTAATGTAAGAAGTTGCATTTAGATTATTGGGCATCACATTTGTGGTTGCTGTAACGTTCATATCAGACCACCAATTACTATAAACCGAGAGCATCGGTGCTTTTTGATAGACTTTTAGCAAGTGTACTAAAAATGCATCGAAGTACTAAAATTTATAAGTTCGTATTCACAGGGACTGTTTCAATTTCTACTCGGCAAAAACGTTAAAATAAAGGATGTATTAAATTTATGGGTTGCCCTAGGCAGTTGGATTTGGTTGCATAAAACTTAATATAAAGTAAATAAAATGGTTTGATAATTGGATTAAAACAGATGATCAAGCCTTTCGAATCCTCTATTGCTCACTGTGAGTAATTTGGCTCTCTTCTCTCTCAAAGAAATTAACCTAGCTTTACGACGGATTAACTAAGTGGTTTTGATCAATCTCTTGACTCAAAACCCTATCCTAAGTTATAACCTTTTAATCTCTTAAACCGATTGAATAACCGCGGAAGCTATGTTAGAACGTTAATTCATAAGTCATAATCCTCAATTTCCTATCTCTAGGTTCCTATGTTGAATTAAACAGAATTACTATTTCAGAATTAAAAGCTAGGGTTAGTAGTCATTCAATTCCTAAGATCAATTTATGTGATTGAAAGAAGTTAGGGTTAGTAGTCATACAAACAATCATAAGAAAAACATTAAGCACAAATAATTCTGAATAAAGACTAGGTTTTCATTGATGTTAAAGAGAGTTCTTAACAAATTACACCATCACATATCACAAAGATTCATCTCATGGCTTAATCAATCTAAGAGTTTAGCTACTCATAACTAAACAATCAAATACATAGAAAATAGTGAACATACATAAATCAGAACCAACTATGAGTTACGTGAGATCCACTGCGTGTTCTTCAGCTTTCTGGTGCCGTCTATGCTCTGTTTAGGTCTCCAAAATCACACCCCTAATCTCTGGTCGCTTCTGGCTTTTATAGAAAGAATTTTAGGGTTTCAGAAAGCCCACCATCGTGCCACGTTTCGAGACCATTGTGGCACGATTTGCTCATTAATCCTACGTGGCAGCAAATTTACTCAACCATCGTGGCACGTTACACATCCATCGTGCCACGATTTTTCCAGCATCAAACGTGCCACGATTCAGGTCCATCGTGGCACGATCCAGTAGCTAAATTCTTGCATTCTTCTCCAATTTGTACAAAACTTCTTTTTATGAATCTTACACTATTGAATTATGTATATAAGCATTTGACTCTCAAAACATTAATATGACTAAAAACCTAGTATTGATGTACTGTATCACTTTTCTATAAATACAAGATACTCATTAATTATCACTGATGCCAAAAGGAATCCATCCTCTTACTGATTATATAAGCATTAGGTTTGGTGGAAATTTAAGAGATTGCTTCATTTTGAACCAATTTTCTCAAGCTACTAGAAATATTTGCATTATCAATGCAAGCAGAAGAGTGGCAACGTAACATTACTTTCTGGTGTTTAAATCCTAGAGCGTGTCTCGGTAACATCACAGTCTAATTCAGCTGTGTCTGAAATACCCGAAGTTGCGGCAGTTTGGCAGTTTTTTGATTCGTAGTCTGAGGAGGGGGTCTGTCTGAGGTGTTTTCTTGTTGTTGCTGGCTGTGGTGTTTCGGTCAGCCTACTGAAGTGGGGACGTTCTCATAGTGTCTTGAGCTTTTGTTTGGAAGGAGAGGGAGTCTTGTGGTGCTGTGTGTATTAAGGAGCAAAATAATGTTAAAATTAAATCAGTTCAAGTTGACAGCAAGAGGAGGCATTGGCTTTAGCAGTACTGATTTTTTCGGCACTTGAGAGTGTTTTTTCAGTATCAGGTGCTGGCGTAGCATGTAGTGCTGCATTGTTTTTCTTTCATCTCAGTTTGATTGCATATATTGCAAGGTGCTGGCAGCATTTTTGGTGGTATCTCAACAATAGAATTCCTTAATTGTGTAATGATTTTTCTCTGTCAGGGCATGTTAAGGCTGTTCAGCTATCCTAATTTTAGGCAGCTGCATCTTCAAGTCGTTTTCTTCTTTATGTGTTATATCTTCAACTTTTGCAATCTTGGCAATCTATGGGGAAAAGCTTTAGCTTCAAGAGTGGAATTGTTGGCAGTAAAATGCATTGTTTTGAGGACTTATTCAAGCTGTTCTTAGACTCACAGATGGTCCTTTCATGTATAGAGGAATTAAGTGCTCTTTAGTTGTGTGTTATCAGATCGCGTTTTTTGAGAATCCTTGGTCGTATCTCAAAATCCTAGTCCATTTGGCTCCGGAGTAGTAGTTGATGTTCACTGCATTGTTTGCGGTCTTTCGGTAGCTCGTTAGTGGCTTGGAGCGAGATCCTATGGTGCCTCTATCTTCCCGATCTTCGGTATTTTTTTTCTTGATCAATTTGCTCGAATAGTTTGATGGAGTTTTGGCTTTTTTTAATTTTTCTACTTTGGAGCTCACACTCTTTGGTGTTAAAGCTTTTGTCTTGGTTTGGTCTAGGTGGCTTTAGTTGCTATCTTGATGCTTGAGTTTTTATCTTTTTTGGAGTTATTTGGCATCCTTGTTGTTTTTGGTGTTGAGAGGGTTTTGTCCTATGCAATCTTTGATCTTGCCTTGTTTTTTGACATTCTTATAGCATATCTTGTGCTTTGGGTTGTTTTTATTTAATCTAATAAATGTTAGCTTTGCTTCTTAAAAAAAAATGATCCCCATAATCTCTTAAGCAAAGCAATCCACGATGGTTATCCTAGAACCTCGGGAAATGTAGCATCTATTGAACTTGAGAGTTGCACTTGGAGACTTCCCCATCCCCAAAATCCTTCACTCTCTATTGGGATTTTCTATGTAACGTGTGATTATGGGTGCTTGTTTTGACTTAAAAAATAGATTGTTTTAAAAAAATCTAGATCTTTTTGAAGGTATTTAAAAAAAATCTGAAGTTATTTTTGGTCGCTATTACTCAAAATAATCATTTAAAAAAATAGATTTTAAACAAACACAACAAAATGACAACTGATTTTTTTTCTGAAAAAAATCCTAAACAAAGGTCAGAAGGTGTTTGACGATAGCCGATTCCTATCACACATACCATGTACTTTCGCTAAAATGCTTTGCACTGGTTCATTCTTGTTCTTCAAAACACTACTGGTACAACAAACACCAATCACAACAAAGACAAGCTCATGTACATCATCATTTGTTACTTACTGGTTCAACAAACACCACTGCGAGACACCAATAACAACAAAGACAAGCTGATGTGCATCATTTGTTGACCAAAAAGTGCTTCCCACAAGCTTTCACTATCCAACAATCCTTGCTTTTCAAATATCTGACTGAATAAGACATTTCCTGTTGTCTCAAGCCCTATACTCACAAAAGTTACAAGCAGTCAAACAAGCCAGACAACCCCTATTCTCACAAAATTTGCAAGCAGTCAGACAAGCCGCCACTTTACCCTGAAGCCTTAACTGGTAGACAATTGAAGCAGACACACCCAAAAAAGTTGTGTCCACATTAACTTATTCTCCGAGACACAATATATGGACACCCTATCTACCATCTCTCCATTAAAGGGATTATTCAGAGCAGGACATCTCATTCTCGTTTATGCGGCAACAAAAGTGACAAACCATAAGTTCATTGAGGAAATGAACTAGTATGGACAGATGATTATAAAAATAACTAATGTTAAAGATCCCTTCTCGAGTTCCTTAGTTCCAGTCTAGCAGCAAATTAAAAAGGGAGACTTGGACCTTGAGTTCATAACAAAAATCACAACTGGTGATATCCTATGGTCGTAAAAAAATCATTCATCGCTTCAAAAATTCATACATCAGAGAGAATATTATTTGTTCCCAGAAATGTTGGTTAGTTTTAGAATAGCAATTTCATGACCTAAGTTTTGGAACACTTGTTTATGATGTTATTCTCAATGATTTGAAACTAATATTAACAGTGAGTGGTTATACGATATTAAAACAATAGGTAAAGCAAAAAACTCACGATCAATTTTCCACAATATTCAGGGGCCTTGGTCATAAAAAAAATTCTCAAGTGTGGCATAACCAAAGACAAATGATTGTTAGGCATGCACGTTCAATCGCAAGTATTGAAGTCCATGAACTCCGATTTGCTCAACGGAAAAATCTTAACGAGGAAATCTTCCAACAAAAGTTTGACAAGATAGTAAAATACAAGATTGAAAAAAAAAAAAAAGAAGGAAGAAGTGAAAAATAATTGAGAGCTTTGAGAAGAGAGGACTTTGAGGAGTTTAGTTTTCTTCATAAAACTAAATTTCCTTAATTTGAGGGAACTAAAAAATTGTATTGTAGTATGGTTTAGGAGGGTTTGGATAAATTTTCCAAATTCAATCTATGTTCTTATAATACTTGCAAAATTCAAAGTACATTAATTATAAGTATTCATTTTTGTTTTTAGGGAAATTATAAGTATTCATTTATCATTCACTACAAAAGACTTTTTAAATTTTTTAAAAGATTTCTTTATTTTTTTCCTTTAACATGCCTCCAAAGTCGTCCCCTCCAAACTCTCAAACAAAGCCAAAACGCCTCCCTCCATCACTGTCATTAACATCGCATGTCATGTCTTAAATTGGATAATCACTGATTATCAATCCTAAATAAGACACCCTATGAGTTTTTAAAGGGGTACAAGCCAAATTTGCCATACCTTAGAGTTTTTGGTTGTAAACATACATTTTATTTTAAATAATGGAAAAGATAAGCTAGGTAATTTTGATGCTAAAGTGGGAGAAAGAGTCTGGTAAGGCATAAAAGGTTTTCAATAAACACACCCTTATTTAGGATCAAAAGTAAATTGAATAAACCAGTAAAGATTATGACATGTACAAAAATCAATTAAAATAAAATAAAATAAAAAACTGAATTTTAAAGGGCAATAGTGATGACAACCGCTAATTCATTGTACTGTTCTATCATGTTGACGAAGTTGATGTAAAAGAACTTTATGAAAAGTGAAAAAGGGAAAGAAAGAAGAGTAGATGTGTATGAGTGAGAGGGAGCGAGAGAGGGTTTACCCTAAATGACAACAGTTACAAAACGTGTTTTCCTTGGGTGGTTCCCTCCTTGCTCTTAAATTTGATCACATCTCATATTTTATCATTCAACCAATCCACGCTTTATTTTCACCTTCAGGCTTCAGGTTTATATATTGCAGTTTTTTTTGTTCAATTTGTGTTTGATGATGGAGGATCAGTTACAACTTACATCCCATTTCTTTTTCCGTAAGCATTTATCATAGATTGAAATTACTAAATTGCATCCCACTGTTCATTAAACTTGTCTAGAAAGTGAAGGGTAATTTTAGAATAAAAATAGGCTAGACCAAATGGATGTATTGCTTTTATTAATAGTTATATAAGATGCAAAAGTAATGATTTGGAGCTATTAGATTTCAAAGTGCATACTACATAGTCACTTTATTGTTGTTTGTTTATTCCAAAAGTTTGATATTAAGATTCAAGCTTATCTATATCACGGATCTAAATCGATGACTTCCTATGGAACTATGAAGTACGGATACATACACGGCTAATGATTTGAAAATTCATTAAATTCAGTGTAATTATATGTGTCGGTGCACGGACACGACACATGCCCGACACCGGGATACGTCTAATCCAAGGAGTCGCCGTGCTTGATAGCTATGGAGGTTCATTTACAGTGCACAAAACGTAGCTTGTTGTTCGATCATGTACTTGTGTCTTGTCTTTCTTTCTGGTTTGTTTTGGTTTGTGTTCCTGTAGTCTGCTTGTGAGACTTGGTAACTTGACACCATTTCTCCCTAATTGTGATTTTGCTCAGTGAAGCTTTCTTCTGCACCAAATCATTTACATATCATACTGTAACATTCTTTAATGCGCAGCTGGCATGATAGGGTAATGATTTTTGAGCAGTATCACTGGAAAAAGGCAATGAAGAAGAATCATCGATTATGAGTTCAATGTATGGTATTTTACGTCACTATACTACCTTATTTTTCTTAGTGGAACATAGCTAAAACTCTATTTTTACCTCTGTGCTTTGCTTAATATAAAATTTTATGTTGTTGCAGTGGAACAAGACTTGGGACAGAGCCCAGTGAGATTCATACTACTTCAATTGGCCTTTTTACTTCACTTAGGTCTCTTTTTTTTCTTCCCCTGCTGTGGTTGTATTATCGTTACTTTGGTTGCAAACTTGGAGAAAATTGATGTCCCATGCCCCTCACCAAAAGATTATTGGGTATTAAATAGCAATGCCAGGACCCATGAAGATGTAAATTACTTTCAGTCAAGTGGAAAAATAGACTGTTGTTGTGTATAGCTTGTAGTTTGTTGGAATCATAAAGGGATAATGGTGTGGTAGAAGAAAGTGGAAAAAATATAATGTGGAGAGACTATCGTAGGATCAATGTTCCTCATAATCTAATGGTTAAAATCTACTTTCTCATGGTGGAAAGATCTTTTCCTCTCCCACCCTAAATGCCACTGTGTTTTCGATCCCATAGTGAAAATTGATTGAATGTCAATAAAAAAACACACACTTAATGATAGCAATGATTTTAGATTACACAGTGATCCTTGATATTGCATTGCATTGATCCTATAGTTAAAACCTATTTCTCTCAAAATTGATCATATCCAATTTGCTAACACCTCTATCTAATACTCAAGTCGGACAACAGGTTGCGTTTTCGAGGCAATTGAAGATGTAGATGTTTATAGTCAGGAAGTACAGTTCCGAGCGAGGAAAAACACAATTTTTTCCACCTCCTGATCAGTGAATTCAAACAAAACCGTGTTCTTTCCTCGTTTCCTGACAGCATCGGTTTTTAAGCAAATGTGGGCAGTCAAGCTAAATATAGGAGAAGAGCCCAACTTATGATGAGCCAGGCAGCCAGCCCATGAACCCATCTCAAAACCCAAAAAGAAACTAATAAAACGAACCGTAACAAACAAGTTTCCAAAAAGGGAAGGACAATGATGGCACATTATCCTCTCCATCATCTTCTTCACAATCCATCATCATTCATATCTCTAACATTCCCACAACGCTCACCCCGTCTTCAAACATTATCACTGCCAAAAACACTGTCGTGTCACCTCTCTTCATCACACAATAACAAATGCAGTTCCAATTCCATCATTTCCTCGTTCACCAAAATTCACTCCCGACCTTTACATTTTGCTCTATCCGGTGCACTCTCACTTTGCTTATTATTCGGAGGTATTACTCATTATTCAAACTTGACTCTTTTTATTTACTTATTTATTTACTTTCTATGCTGCAAAATATTGAAAATTCTTGAATTTGGTAGGAGCTGAAATTGCGGAGGCTGCTACTAAAGCTGGTGTCAATAAGCCATAATTGCTTCCTAAAGAGTTCAGTACAGTCATCGATGTTGCTGGATTCCTCTCCGATGGACAGGTAGCCCTGTTTGGATAAATAACTTAAATAAGCATTTGAAGCATAATCGCTTATAATATAAGTTATTATTATAAGTTATTTCTAGCACAAAAGATATCAAACTGTTTTCATATAAATTATAAACTGTTTTCGTAAGCTACCTGGAGAGCTTATGGAGATAAGCTGAAAACAAACTAGTGGACATGTTATAAGATATTTTTTAAGTTCTCTCGAACAATTTCATAAATGTTTATGTTGGTAATTAATCTGCAATTAGCCAACCCAAATAGAACTTATGTAATACAAGTGTCTTTTGATGTTCAAACACTCAGTGATAGCAATGATATTAAATTCCGCAGTGATCTTGATATTGTATAAGACAGAGATATCCAAAATCTTTATATTTCTGTTGCATTTGGGAATTGCAATTGAAAACTATATAATGCTTCCATTTCATCGTGTATGGAATCAATGCTAGTGATCATTGTCTTCATAAAGCTATGTGACGACAGCAATCTGAGCCGTGGCATAATAGTTTTTAATATTGTCAAAAGTGCAATGTAACTGCGATTGAGGCCGTATTTGACCGTGATTCTCTGTAATTCAAGGATCGTGGCGCGGCCAGAATCATTCCTTCGAATGTTGTTTGAAACCTGCTGATGATTGATGCTCTTGAAAGAATGTTAATGATGTTAAATTGATCATTCATGTTCAGGAGAAAAGACTAGCGCAAGAGTTTGCTGATCTTGAAAAGGATATGGGATTTAAGTTGAGAGTTTTGGCCCAGAACTATCCTGATACTCCAGGTTAAGATCACGATATTCGCACAATTTAATGGTTGAGTTGAGGTTATTAATTAATCAAACTAAACTTGGAATAATGTACTATTATTATGCAGGTTTGGCTGTCAAAGATTTCTAGCAAGTAGATGACAGTACTGTTGTCTTTGTTGCTGATCCCACGTTTGGTAAAGAATCTATGAGATTACATTCATGTTTAATTACACTTTTTTGCTGTTTCTGTGTTTATGAGTAGAGTTGCTTTTGTCTCATAGAATGAAGTTTAACTTGAAATTGAAATTTAGAGTGTTTGCCTCCAAACAAGGTTTTTAGCCTTAAATTTGTAGTTCAACTTATTTACTCAAGTGTATCTAAACATAAATCATGTAACGTTCAACTCAATTTTAGTTGAAATCAATTTAAACGTAATCAGTTTTGCTTAGAAGCAAGCACAAACTACCACACCTTTCAGTTACTATTGTTCTTCCTCTCGGTTATTTCCACTTCTTTCTTCTTGATGGATCTAATATAGGTAATATTAAGGAGTTTTTTTTTTGTTGACCAGGGAATATATTGAATTTCATTGTTGGTGCTACCGTTGATTTGGACACCCCACGTAGTTTCTGGAGTCGCCTGGCAGGCAAGTACGGGAGCATTTTCTAATGGAGGGAGAAGGTAAGCTCTACTTTTTTTGGTTTCTAGTTCCTCTAAAGCTAGCAACTTATTTTAGAGCATACAACAAACAATATTAATGGTTGATAAACAAATTGACAGTTGATTTTGTATGCTCATGCATATCAAATCATGGATGATTGAAATATCAATATTTAGTTTTCTCACTTTACACTCTATTCACTTCAGACGAAGGAGTTAAATCCTGCATTTTAATGTGTATTTTTTTATTGGTTTGATGTGTTAATCATAATGATCTGATAATGGTTTAATACCAAACGAAACAGGGTGAAGATGCATCTATTGAGTCAGCAGTTATAGAAACATTCTAAATGCAACTTTCTCTAATGAGTTTAGACCGCAAATGTGTCCTTTAATGAGTTTGGCCGGTCCTCCAATATGTCTTTAGTTAGTTTTTTTTTTAACATAATTATTGTTTGAGACAATATCTTTGACTTATATTTATCCTTATAGGTGAGGTTTTTATTTCTTATTGCATTCAAAGTAGAGAAACTATGCAAATGCCTAACTATGACTTGGTGTAGTAGTTAGAAGTTAGAAGATCATAACATGGAAGAAGACCATCCTTGTAAAAGTTAACTTTGGAAAGGCTTATGATTCAATGAATTGGAACTACTTACAATTTATGATGCAAAAAATATGTGCTTTTGAGAAAAATGGGTTCATGAATGCTTGTACACATTAACAATATAAGTTCTCGTTAACGAAAGTCCAACAAAATATTTTGAAATGGGGAGGAGATTGAGGCAAGGTGATCCACTACCACCTTATCTTTTTCCATTGTAGCTGAATGTTTGAGGTCATGATGACTAAAACAGTCGATTTAGGAAGTTTTGAAGGGTATAAGTTGGTGTTCAGAGACAATTGTCTCATACAATTCATTGATGACACAATAATTATGAGTTCTCAAAAGTAAGAGAATATGCAAGGAATAAAGACCACATTACATTGTTTGAGTTGGTAATGGATTTAAAAGTAAATTTTCACAAAAGTAGTTGGTGGGAATATACGTTTTTCAATCATGGTTAGAAGAAGCAATCACATCGTTGAACATAACACAACATAACAACACATCGAAAGATCTCTACTCTTCCTATATGAAATCTACTCCTTACACTATTCACCATTCGTTCTCAAGTTTTTTTACTTTTGGGAGTACCTCTAATGGGGAGATCCAGATAAATAAACAAAATCTCACTGATTTTACAATTTAACAACATGATTGCTTGTTTTTTCTTTTTCTAATCATGGTTGGGGAACGTTTATTCCCACCAACCTACTTTTATAAAAATTTACTTTTAAACCTAATACCCACTCAAACAGACGTAACATGACCTTTATTGCTTGCATGTTCTCCCACTTAAGAGAAGTGAGAACCCATCGTTATCGTGTCATTTAACATTGACATAGAGGGGAAGGCATTTAACATTGCTTTACCAGTAAAATGGATGCTGAGATTGAGAATAAGAAAAATAGTTTGTGATATAATGTGTTAAAATACAAATATGGAGAAACCAAGGTAGTGGTTAAGGGTGGTGGATTTGCGGTTTAAATTGGTGGCCTGAAGTTAAAAGATAAGAAAAGTCATTGTTAAACAGCAATAAAAACTTCATACTTATAACATCGTAACAAAAAAGTGCTTAGGTATACTTAAATTTGAAAATAAGGTACACAAAGGAGTGTCTTTCAAAATACATAAAATCACGAAGAGTACTCTAAACTAATGCTACTTCCAAGCCATGGGTATGAATGAGATCTTCAAAGAAATGTTTGCGATTGAGTTCTAAGCTATGACACAAAGTGTGACATTTTCACACTAAGCATGAGTATTTACTGAACACATTTTCTATTGGAGGGAGAAGGTAAGCTATGTTTTTTTTGGTCTCACGTTCCTCTAAGCTAGCAACTTATTTAGAGAATACAACAAACAACATCAATGGTTGATAAACAGATTATATGAGCATTAGTATTTACTGAACTCAAGTGTGACATTTTCTGAGTATTTACTGAACTAAATGTCAATATTTAGTTTTCTCACCAGAAATAGTGTTATTATCATAAATCTGGTTAAACTCACACACTTGCTGGAAAGTCATAACTCTCCGGAACATAAGGAAAAGCCTAAAAAATCCTTTTTAAGTCTAACCAAGCCTCAACATAACCCATTTTGGTTTTACAATGCTACATATTAGTTTTAAAAAAACATGATAAAATGAAATGGGAGAAATGGTTGGAAGGAAAATTGTGCACCTTAATTTGGAAGAATATCTTTAAAAGGGAGGAATGAAATAATACTCTAAAGTCGGTATTTTATAAAGACATTTTTTTAGTTGTCATATTATTGAAAGGTTTTAGTCCAACAAAGTTATATATAAATACTTATGGATGACTTCTCTTCATTCCTACTATCTTTCGTCCCCCTTTCATCATCAAATTTATTCTCTTCTTGTCCCTCCAAACTACCAAATAAAGTCTAATATTTCTCTCCTTTAATTCCATGAGTTCTCCCAGAAAACTCATTGTTTTCTTGAATTCTCACACTACCAACTTCAGATATCATAGACGAGTAATATAACTTATTGAATAATTTGTACTTAAATTACAAAGTAATGAACAATGAATGAATTTCATAATCTTTTAAATGAACTTGATATAAATATCCAATATGTTAGTTTTTTACTGAAAATATACTATTGCATTTCCAAATGAATGAGATGGGTAATACAATCGGTAACTACATTAAAAACTTGACAACAATATGACAACTCTAGTAATGGAATAAGCAACCATATTTGTTTATCGCTTCACAAACTCAACAGAAAAATGAGTGAGCCAAGAACCTAAGTGTTGTCTACATTGCCTAATAATGGCACCAAACTCTGAATCATCATCCACCCTTGGACAATTGACATTATCTACCAGGATTTTTTATCTAGTTCAAAAACGATGTTGTGAATCTAAAGCTCAAATGTCCATTTCGTAGCATACCACAGTCCACAAACCTGTGGCTTCACCTTCATTGACTCTTAATGATTGACATTGCCATATAGTTTTAGCCACCAAGAACTCTCCCTCATGGTCATCGGGTAAACAAAGGTCGAATCCCATATGTTCATTATGAGATGAAAAATCCACATCTAAGTTGCCCCTCACAATATACCTTTTGACAGTTTCCTACATACAATCACACTTGGATTATGCGACGACCAATCAATCTTAAGCCAAAGGTTATTATATTGATTTCTTAACTAAAATATATAACATAGTTGTTAACAACATTTTAAAATATTAAAACTTTGCTGAACTGAGACTTTAAAGACATTATTAAAAAACTTCACTAAGATTTCTAATACTTCTATGGACACATGTGAAGGTCAATGAGTTTCTCCTTCGTCAGATTGAACGTTTCTTTCTCAAGAAAACCCCAGTTGCAGACACCACAAGTATTTGTCTTGTAAAATGATGAAAGCTAAAGCAAAGACATTGAGAATCAAGATATGTACCATATTCCCTACTAGAAGAATGAATAAAGGGTCTTGTAAAATATAGAAACGATTATACAGATTAGCGATATCAAAAACCAACAATTTTTTGAAACCCTACGATTACAGCAAGTTCACGAGCACACAAGTAGGCTGTTATTATTTCATTGCTACATCTACAATGTTGGGAACTTTTTAGAGTTCCCCGTAATAGACGACACATGCATGTACATTTTGCTTCCTACAGCTAAATATACAACGTAAGCAAAATGTTCAAGTAACAATATGGATCAAGTCTAACTATATGATTGAACATCAAAACTTGCTGCATAATTATACAATACACTGAAGTACACAACAAACTTAAAAAACTTATGAGCACGTCTTAATAATATCCATCGATTTACACGGCCTGTGGGAGCATAAATAAATAAAAAATGAATACCTTTCTGTCAGTCCTTAAAGATATAGTTGGTTGTAAGCTGCCAAAGAAGATTGAAGCAAGCCAGCAGAATAAGCAGGCATATAGCCCAGTGAATCATTCTATTAACACATTTGGTCTCAAAAGTATGTTGTCAGACCAAAATATTTATAGTATTCAAGCAAATGCATACAACAATTGCCTTGAAAATAGAGAGTAGAGACTGACATTTTGCCTCAATTAGATCACTGACAAAATTAACCTGAAATTAAGCTAAATATTCTTTTCAAAAACCAAATGTCCCCGGCCAAATTCAGAGTGATGACTACCAGTGGGGTCAAGCAGAATACTCCATGCCTGTGACTCATCATAGTTTAACTGTTCTGTCCATAGATTTTAATATGTAATGACAGATGTTTCCCTCGCATAATGAAATGAGTCATTAATTACTTTTCAAACCTATCATTTCTTAAAATTATTTCAAGCAAAGATTCTTATCGCACCGGTTGTCTAATCACTACATCTTTTGTTTTCCTCCATCACAAGATACAGAAAATAGTTACAATTTTGACTACCCAATCCGAAATTCCTCACTCAACGGAGGACCTTTTGCACTAGTTTGCCAACCACAACCTTTATTGGTATATAATAATTGCTTCTCCTAGATTTCCTCATAAATCGGCATTGACTGAACATTTTCAGCACATAAATGCTGTTCATTTTTTTTTTGTCTGTCTTGGAACTACTCTAGGAAACCAAACTCACTTTGCAAAAATAAGCAAACAAAATTATTTTCCCCTTTTTTCCGAAAACTTTCGAGGAATACATGACAAGTTATGCAACAAACAACTAACCTAAGAATCTTCATTCACAAAGATCGATTGCAGAAAACTGTAATTTTGGTGCTACTTTGGATATTTGCAGACTATGTGTACTAACCAATTGCTAGTATTTGCCAACACTGAAGTATAAAACAAAAGAATAAGAAAAAATCTATATGGAAAATATGTTGTTTCATTTTGACTGCTATAGTTAAAAGTTATTGTTTCCCATATAGCTAAACAATCACAAACAATCTCAGTTGTTGTTTGTATAAGCAGGTCAAATTACTACGCCTTAAGGGATATTAAAACAGAATTGAAAGACTACAAACCTGTGCCTTATCACTTGCTGGAAAGACATAACTCTCGAGAACATAAGAAAAAGCCTAAAAGGATAGAGTCTAACCAAGCCTCAACATAACACATTATGGTTTTACATAAAAAGAAATTGAGCTCCACAATAATATCCATTCTAATATTCATTCTTTTTATGTAAAACCATAATGGCCCCACAACGATTGAGCTCCACAAAAATATTCATTCTAATATTCTTTCCAGAATCCAGATCTTCAACCACAATTGAGCTCCACAACGACTGCCTGAAAGAAGAATTCAGACTAATATTCATTCTTGGCCCCACAAATAAATTTCCAGCAATTCAAATGTTTATGAAAAAGTCTCACATTAGTTATATTAAAACATAAAAAGGTAGATACATTACCTAATGAATGATGACCCAGCATTCACCTCAATGTCCAGCCGCCTATATTCAAAAACAGAAAATGTAAAAAAAAGGTACCATTACAAAACTTATCAAAAACTGTAACAAAACCTCTACCTGATTTCCACCAGCAGGGGCAGGTGGAATCACAACAACTGGTGGGACAAGGGTGAGTAATTGGATTTGATTAAGAGCAGCTGAATTTCTTGAATTACGCAATTTGCTACTCAAAGAAACATTATCCCTCAAGCCGAGGATATGAGGGAACGTTTGTCGAAGAGTCTCGATTTCATGAACATCACCGTTCAGATGGAATGCAGTAAATAAAGCCAGACACTCGACATCAGCATAAGGCCTAACATAGAAGCACAAACAACTTAGGACATTGAAGAATTCAAATCTTTCATAAGATTAATGTTCAAATATCAGTTACTAGTGTTGAAGTTATAGGGATTTAAATGAAGTGAACAGAACTAACCTTAAGATAATCAACATACTCTAACGTAATATCAAAATATTTTCATATCATCTAATACCCCACCTCAAGCCAAAGCTTACTAAGCTTTAAGCTTGTTATAAGTATAATCTTCGAAAGAGAATAGAAAATCAAATAACATATAGAAAACCAGCAAGGCATGTCACATTTGAAACAAACATCGAGGCCAAATTACATCTAAGACACCAAACACCAAGACACCAAGATTGCATGTTGGGCAAAAAAATGGTGTCAGACCTAAACAGCACAAAAACTGGGGCTCTACCTAAACGGCACTGTGTTCAGTATGGGGTTACACCATATTTTAAAGGAAAATCTTCCGTCAGTTTCCAAACTCTACCTCTCTTAAGGATGGCAACAGTGCCCAGTGTCCAACATCATCAATTGACCAGCACTGAGACAGGACGGCTACTGTCTTGATTTTGGACTCTATGACTAAGCCTACATGAATGGGAACGGATTCAGATTTTTCCTTTCCAACAAGGTAGTCTGGCAAAGGTAGGTGCAAAATTTGTCATAAATTATGCGTTGGACACGAAATACATCACAAAGAAAAGGCTACAGCCAAGAAACTTCCACTGCCAATGTGAATTTCCGATGACTAATACAATACAAGAGAAAGCATAGATACACAAATTTACAATGGTTATGAAATTAGGGAAGAATTATACCCTGTTGATCGGCGCTGATATACCAAAGGTGGATAAGGCAAGGCAGCCACAGGAAGCGCTTCATTAGGAAAGCCAGCGACAGGAAGCACTTCATAAAGTTCAATAACAGGATTGAAGTCTGCCAGATGTACCATCATTTCTGGTTGAGGCTCAGGTTGCGGCTCAGGGAGAGGCTGTGGTATCTGTGGTTCAGGAGCTTGAACAAAATTCAGTGGCGCTAAAAACTCATCAAGATCTGGCGCTAAAATTTCTTCAAAGACTTTGTAAACTTCATACTCATCGTCATCCATGGCAACCTATACATCAAAAATACAATAAAATTGGATTTGTTACTCTATAAACGACGTTAAAAAACCTATGAATTGGATTGAAAGATTAAGCATTAAATTGAAAGAATACAAAACCCAGGGTTTTTACATAATATCAGAAAGTCAATTTAAAGAATAAGCATTAAATTGAAAGAATACAAAACCTATGAATTGGATTGAAAGATTAAGCATTAAATTGAAAGAATACAAAACATATGAATTGGATCGTAAATAAAAACCCAGGGTTTTTACATAAAATCAGAAAGTCAATTTAAAGAATAAGCATTAAATTGAAAGAATACAAAACCTATGAATTGGAACGTAAATCAAAACCTAGTGTAGTGAGAAAGTTGCGGACCTCGAATTGAACAAGGAGAGAATGAATGTATGCTTCGAAATGAGCGGGGAGCTTTATTTCACTGGGAGATTTGTTTATATTTTGTATTTTTCAAAAAAAAGAGAATTTTAAATTACTTTTTTGAAACAAAAGAATTTTAATTTTTAATTAGTTAAAATAAACAGCTTTATATTTTTTAACATGAAAAAAATTAATAGAAAGAAACATTTTCTTAATAAAAAGAAATTTGATATTAAATTTGTAATATATTTATGATATATGTAAATTTTAAAATTATTAAGTATTATAATATTATTTGGGTTAAGCATATAATTATTAGATCGAGAGAAGGTTTTAAATAACGGTCGCGGTTACGAGTAATAATAGTAACTTTAATAACTGAATTTGTTAAAAAAATATTGAAGGAAAATTTGTTTTTTTTTTTTTAAAACTGAATTTTTTCTTCAAACTTTCAAATATTTCTTTGAATTAAAAGATTCACACTACCAAAACTATTTACAAAAGTTAATGACCAGAATGATTTTTGGATGTCAAACATGCTCTTTTATTTTTTAATGTTAATTAATAGTAAAAAAATATCTAAATTATTGAATGTAAAGAGCATTATTTTTCTTTGTTATTGTTTTTTTTTTAAACCAGGATGTACAAAAATAATCTAAAAACAATTGAATTAAAAGATATTAAGATTATGTTTTTTAGGGGGGGATTAATTATCAAAAGATGAAAGTGATTTTGTAAAATAAAAATTATTTTATAAAGTTGTATCAAATTAAATTAAATTGTTTATTTCAAATAAGTGATTGTTATTCTGATAAAAAACACAAAATTGATTATACTTTTTAATAAAGTCTCTAAAAGATAATATCTAAATTATATAATGTCAAAATCATTTTTCTAAGCTATAAAAAATGAGTCATATATATTTAATTTATATTTACTAAAAATAATTTTATGATGTTCATGTATTTTTATCTCACAATGGGTCTATTTGATGCAATAGAACTACCTCCCTATGAATTTTTATTTTGTAGGCATTACAATGAAAAAGGACAATTGTTTATACACATGTTCATTCCCATCTTAACATTTATGTTTAATTAGTCCCTTAAGTTATTTTTTAGTATCGCTTAAGTAATAAAAAGTCTGTTTGAGTCCTTTAATTTCATTTACGTTACCACTTTTAGTCCCTTCCGTTAGGCTTAATAAAAAAACGTTAATTGTTGTACACGTGTCATTATCACATTGGTTCTGGAATTATTATTATTTTTTTTAGGGAAGAACATTGGTTCTGGAAATTCTTATTGTCTTTTTTCATCATCTTCTTCATCTTCATCAAAAACTTCATCATTCATCAACTAAACCCAGATATAAAAAAAATAGAAAGCATAAAAAAACTTGTTATCAACATAACGAGAGGAATAAGAAGATGAATGCTGAACGTTTTGATGAAGATGAAGAAGATGATGAAAAAAGATAGTAAGAGTTTCCAAAGCCAATGCCATAATGACACGTGTACAACAGTTAATTCTTTTTATTAAACTTAACGGAAGGGACCAAAAGTGGTAATGAAAAATGAAATTAAAGAACTCAAACAGACTTTTTATTATTTATGGGGACCAAAACGATACTAAAAAATAACTTAAGGAACTAAAATAGCAATTAAGCCTTTAATTTTAGAAAACTCATGTTTCTATCTAGCATAAACATCTCAACAAATAATTTATATCTACTTTAATTTTATAGTCCAATTTTTTTTTTGTTTTTAAAGAATAGTCCAAATATTTTTTTGTTTTTTTTTTGGTCAATTTTTTTTTATGTTTTTATTACTTTCTAATTTAATTTTAATGTGATTTGTTTTGTTAACCTCCTA
>Ga0315914_1004197_pt1 | contig 21609 bp, 15 predicted proteins | sample MpolenodulesMG_FD_203920 | JGI IMG/M metagenome (GOLD analysis project Ga0315914, IMG submission 203920) | Medicago polymorpha root nodule microbial communities from Los Angeles, California, United States - elongated nodules | ecosystem: Host-associated > Plants > Roots > Nodule | place: USA...
CCGAGCCTTATGAGAAGTTAAAAGAGCTAACAAGAGGAAAAGCAATTACCAAAGAGAGCATAAGAGACTTCATCGAAGGCTTAGATATTCCACAAGATGCAAAGGCCTATCTCTTAAAGTTAACGCCACACACTTACGTTGGATCAGCCGTTGAGTTGGCCAGAACTGTAGAACATGAAGTGAATAATATTTTGAACGGGGTAATCTCATAAACAAGTGGTTGAAACTTGAATATGTTCTATAGAGATTTTGATTAATTAGTGAGAGACTAGTTTGCTGACAAATGACAATGCAATTTTGTGACCTGATCCTCACCATCGATGATCATCAGTCGGTAAATGAACCTTCAGATAAGTTGTTTCATTTATGATAAAGGGCATGATTCGGTGATTATGAAAAACCATAGTGATGTAGAATGATATTCAGGATTTAAGTTTTGACTGATAGGTAAATTGTATTGTTGTTGAGTTTGTTGGAATTTGGAAGTGTTGGACCTTGATAAGAGCATAGGTCTGATAATTCAAACCATCCAGCTATGGATTGACTCCAAAATAACAGAAAATCTGAAATCTATTTTCCAAATATCTAAGGTATTTTAAGTGCATTATAGGAAAATTTCATTTCTCTTTTCAAATGAATGTGTTTGGGATTTCAATTTCAATTGTATGTGAAATGAACTGTAATTCCTTCTATTTTTATATGTTTCTGTGGTTCAATGTATTTTTACATGATTAATCAAACATAGCCTAAGGGTTATTTTTACAAAACAAATAATTGAGTTTCTGTTGAATCAATTTTGTCAAAGGTAATTAATTTTTTTTTTTAATTTAATCAATTAAAAATAAAGGGACAAATATTCTTAAAGAAAGATAAAGGGACAAATATTCTTAAAGAATATTATGATATCAAGATATGAATGAACCTTTTTATTGTTATTCTCTGGCTGTAATTGCAGTACTGGGAATCTTGGTGGTTCATATTTTGAAACACCATGGGCTGTCCTCCAAGCATTTTTTGTGACATCAATTTCTCTAGTACAAGAATCATTATCAATTTGATTAGATTCATTTATGTTGTTCTGACACTTTGTGAGAATGTTTAATGCAGTCCAGTGAACTCTATTTATCATTAATAATTATTGAGTTTTTTCTTTGGGTAAAAGGGATTTGAATGTTATTTTTTCTCTCTTGTAGTATAGTATGTAGAACAAATTTAAAAATCTATTTGAAAATATGAGCATCTTGGAAATATCTTTTTTTTAGAGGGGAAATATATCTTATAAGCAACATTTTTATTATTTTATTTATTTTAGGTAACTTGCACAGTTCTATTTCAATTTTGCAGGTTGTAATTTTTCCCAATAACACAAAATATGTACCCAATATTTCACATGGATTAGGATGAAACCATTGATTTGTTTTTCCGACCAAATTTCAGTTTTCACTTGACTATTAAATTTATACTCCCAAACACAATTTCTCTAATCACGAGCTTTGAATTAGATTTGACGCAATAATTGTGCTACATAGTATTCATCTTAACAAATTTTAAATTAACAATCGAGATCAATTAATGCATGTAACTTGAGAGCCTTATAGTGGTGCTCAAGGAACATATAAGAACTATCCAGATCCCTACAATGGTACCTTGAAGAGCACATAATTTAAATCCTTCAACAAACTTGAACAATCTATATTGGTGAATGCAAGAAATTCACGAAAATGCCCAAATGAAAATGTGGATTTGGCAAACATCCTAATCAGAATTTTTGCAGCTGTTCTGTCCTTATTAACTGATATATTTATGATGATGGTGATTGCATTTGGCCTGATTGCACCAAGTGGATTGTGGAGTATGGACTATTCTAGCATTAGGGTTTCCTTAATACAACTCTTTCTTTTCTTTTTTAAGGAAAATTACATAGGACTCTTGGAATCTAGAATCTAGCCACTACTTCCTTTACCCCACCATTGGAGCCATGCCAAGTGGCTCAAAGTGTAATAATAATTTCAATGTTCAACGCAAGCTTGTGGGAGCTACCTATCTAGAGTGACATTGTCTCATATACAGTTTTAATTTTATTCTTATCTACTTCATATTAATTAATTTCATTTTGGGACAATGATTAGCATTTTTAAGATTAAGTTATTAAAATATTTAGAGGAATAAAATAGTAAAATGTAGTCAAATTATTTGATTTTTTATAAACGAAATGACAAACATCATTTGAAACTTATACATAACTATAAAATTGAGTTATTGTGTTCGGTCCAACAATATCTAGACTTTACATACAAATACAATAAAAAAATTAACTAGATGGAAGATTGTTGGAGGTCGGCAAGGTGAGACAAATCGCAGTTTTTTTTTAATAAATGAGACAAGTACATATATAGTTAGCAAAACACAGCATATTGCAAATACTCTAGAATACCTGCAAGTACTTTAGAATACCTCCCTAAAAAATAATACTCTAGAATACCTACACATCTAATAAAAATTTGATGTCTAATATATATCAATGTCCGACAACAACACACTTAATTTTGTTCAATTAATTCATATTATAATTTTTAATCAATATTTACGTGTTTATATCAATGTCGTATTTGATGTTTGTTTACGTGTTTGTATCAATGTGGTGTCTAATGTTTGTTTTTAGTGTTTTATAGATAAATTACATAGGACTCTTGGAATCTTACTTAAATCTAGTCACTACTGCTTGCTTTACCCCACCATTGGATCCTTGCCAGGTGGCTTTAGGTGTAATAATATTTCTTGTGGGAGCTACAATCTAGAGTCTAGACAGTGACTAATATTGTTTTTATTTCTTATCTATTTCAGATTAATCATTTCCGGGTAATGATTAGCATTTTTAAATATAAAGTTAATAATTACTATATATTCACAAAAGAAATTCATACTTACTATAATCTTAGAGGAAGAAAATAGTAAAATTTTGTTTAGAGAAATACCATCGAAGTGGAAGAGTTTTGGAGTTTGACAATTGAGGCAAAGACATAATAGGGACCATGGTTTTAATGATGTAATTATGTCACACAATTTTTATTCTCAACCGTCTGATCGTAAATTAACGGTCAAGATCGTTTTATATTGATTTTGTTATTGTGTAGTCTGACCTGCCATATCCCAGATTAATCATTGATATCAAAATATATGCGTAGATATATGTTTTTACCACTATAGATATTCCATATCCATTGAGAAATGGTTATAGAATTTAGATGATTTTAGAATTTAATTTACTGACATTTTTAAAATTTAATTATGGTGGTGTAGATAAGATAGCCAATTTATTTTCCTATGTATGCTAGAATTAAATATGTCACTAACCAATCATGGAAAGGCACGTTAAATTCAAAGGCTTAGCTGTACATTATACTATTTAGACCATAATCTTTCATCCATAATTCACTTTGTCTATCATCATCATATTCATATAATAATAATGTCTGTCATAGGTTCTTTTCTTTCCCTACCTTCCCAAATCACCGGCTTAACTGCACACATGTTCACAACATGGCTGTTTAGATCATGTTGTGTTAGAATCTTATTGGGATAAATATAACAAACAACATTATTTGGGTCAGTGTCCACTCTTTTTCTTCCACCTTAATTTGTTTAGTACAATTAATGTTGTTTAGGACTAGAAACTTACATGAGTTTTATTCATTTTTTTTCAATGAAACTGAAGGTTATGAATAATGACCAAGTTTCTCTAAAATTTCAGGACATACCTTGGATTTCTTGAAGCAAGTTTTTGGTGTTATTTCAATTGGAATAGGTTAAGCTTGGAGTGTTATTATGTCTGCTTATGGCCATGAGCATATGTATTCTACAAGGAGTCTCTCAGCTGGTTCTGGTATGATCAACAATTATTATCACCTATATGCTAGAATCTGCTCATTCACGATTCATCGTTTTAGTCCTTGAAATTGTAGGGGACGAGGAACTTCATCGTCTAAATCAATGAAATTGAAAATTTTCGATCATACTAGTCATTTTGGATCGGTCAATATAGCCGACTAACTGATCTCAAAAAGATTAGTGTGATCGAGAATTTTCATATTCAAAAGTCATTTTGGAGACCTGCCCTATAGTTTTAAGGACTAAATTAATGATGTACTCGTTCTTAATCACACGATTCGAGCAAACAGAAATTAATTGTTATTAAAGTCTAATTTTTATTAGTATTTTTGGTCTTGTTTTTTTCTTGTTCACAGAGATGGGGAGCAGTTTTGTGCTTGAATCAGGCTTCTACATCACATCATTTTCTGCAACAATCTTCATTGCTGGATTTGCTGCTCTTGGACTTTTATTAATCACTCTGCTAGTTTCAATGGCAATGATGCTACAATCATGTCAAAATAGCAATGGTGGAATTATTGAGCTTAGGAATATAAATGATGACTATAGTTATTGCAAAATTCATTCTCTGCATGCTAAGCTTAATAATTTGGAAGAACATAATGTTCCTAACATTTGTAAGGACCTGGCTTTACAATATATCAAAGGTGGTCAGTATGCAAGAGACTTGGATTCAACCAAATCTGTGATTGAAGATTACTTCAATGGTGTTAAACCATCAGAAGATGGTTTTGATGTGGTGTTGATAGACATAGATAGCCTTTTTCAATGGAATCCTCATTCTTCCAATTTGTTGCTAAGGTAATTTTATCATTTATGATTTGGATTTTGTTTCTATTAGTTTAGTTTTTGGGATTTGGATTTCATTTAGTTGGAAAACTTAAAGTCGAGACGGCTCATGATGTATAATTTTGAATTTGCGTTTGATATTTATTTTCCATACTCAAAATTCAGACCGTTCGAGTTTTTCTAACCGTGTAAATTTTTTACCGCAAGTAATTCTACGTTCTTGTGTTCTTTATGATAGTACATTTCACTACTTTGAAGATGTAATTTCATATAGAAAAATTTGAAGACTTGTAATTTGAATCTTCATGAACTTTGTTTATAGTATTAGCAGATCCTCTATCCATTATGTACCATGATTCTAGATAATGTTAATTATAGATAAATGCTAAGATCTAGGACAGCTGGAATGTTGGTGTCTTAATAATTTTTTACTCCAACTTGCATTAGTTTACTAATTTACATTCATGCTATAACAGCTCAAATGTAATTATTGTATATTTTTTATGTAGCTAATCTGCATATTTTGTTAGCAGTAACTTGATAAGGTTTTCTTTTGGTGTTGGATTTTCATTGTAACAGCATTAGCAATTGTATCATCGACGCAAAGAATTTAAAGCGAGTGCTCATGTTAAGATTATACAAGAACCTTCAAGCTAGTGGTTGGTCTATAATTTTGTTATCAAGAGAGTCAGGAACACACCAAAATGTCACCATCAATAATCTTGTTGATGCTGGATTTAGAGGCTGGTCTTCATTGCTGATGAGGTATTATGTTCCACCCATATATCCTAGATAATGGTTGAAGAAAAACCACAAATGTTGTTTTGTAGATATCTAAGGTGTCTTTGCTTTAGTTTGACAAAATATTTTCAGCTTATTGTTTGTTTAATTATTAATTACTATGCATTTAATTTTTTTTTTTTCAAATTATATTTGATTACAAAGTACATGTTTGGATTGACGGTGTGATTGTCAAAATCACATTGAACCACTGTGATTTTGATAAAAGCTACAGTTTAGAGTTTCAACAAAATTACGGTACCACCGTGATTTTGCCAAACTCATTGTTCATCCACAAAGTATATGTGACATGTTTACTAGTATATTGCTAAACTTTGGATTTGGTATAACATGTTTATTTGGGATAACATATATTGCTACATTTTGTACAAAACATACACAAAGTATGTGAGAACCAGATTTTAAACTCCAATATGTTCTATTTTTGCAGAGCAGAAGATGAAGATTCTACCAAAACAAATGAATATTTTTCTAGACAAAGGAATGTGATACAGAAAAAGGGTTTCAGGATAAAAAGTATCATAAGCAGTCGTGTTGATATTTTGACTGTTACAGATGCAGATACAGGAATGCGAAAGTTTTTGCTACCAGACCCTATATGTGACATGTTTGAGCCTGAAAGAAGAGCATAGGTGCTGTATATTAGGTTTTATCCTATAGAGTTTTTGGTTCGATAAATATTTTTTTGCATATTAAAAAAAAGGTGTGTTTGCATATGTTTGGGTGAGCGTTTGGCCACCGTCATGTGACAGTGACATACCTTTTCACGGTGATTTTCTAAGCTACAAAGTGTAGCTTCCATGTCAATGAGGTGTTCTGCCGCAGTTCTAAGGGTTTTGGACGCGGAACCAAACACAATCTTTGTAAATTTGATTTTAAATGATCTCAATTTTGTAAAATAATTTTTAGTTAAAAGTGTACTTCAAATAATGTAATTAATATTTGCAATTTTTCCCTATGTTTGTATATAAACTGAAATGGTTGCACAACTTTCAATTTGCATATGTAGAGATTGAAATGTCCAAAGTTTGAAATCCAAGAACACAAGCATGACAAAATATGGAGAATTACTAAATATGAATCACAACTGCGGGGTCAATTTCATTAGGAATCAAGTTGATCGAGTGGTCCATGAGTTAGCTTGGGCATCAAGCTTTTTTGCTAATCACCAATTTTTTTTATTATTGTCCACATTGTACTGAGACGGTTATTTTTAATGAAATGCATTAAGTTTGCTTCCGTAAAAAAACTGACATTAATAGTCATTTACAATCGAAGGAATTTAAATTTGGCTTTTTGAGGCTACAAAGATAAACACCTACAGGAAAGAAAATTTTTAACGCTAAGAAAATTCTCTCCTTTCTCTACTGGAAAGATATCATATAGTTTGAAAAAGCTAAGAAATTTAAAGTTTATGAGATTGTCTTCTAATTTGTTGACTGGTGAAATTCCAGATTCTTTGTTTGAAATTCCTTCCCTAGAAGAAGTGAGCTTGCACAGTAACCTTCTTAGTGGAAATATTCCAACCAATATTGGAAACTTGACTAAACTATTGAGATTGTATCTATATGGTAATCAGTTGTCAGGGACCATTCCTTCATCCATTGGTAATTGTAGTAAATTAGTAGACCTTGAATTGTATTCCAATCGTTTGAGAAGCGTGATTCCGGTCAGTATTTGGAGAATTCAAAGTCTTGTGCACATCTTGGTTCACAACAACAGCCTCTCTGGGGAACTACCTTTCGAAATGACGAACCTCAAGTATCTAAAAATATCTCATTGTTTGACAATCAGTTCTCAGGAGTCATTCCTCAAAGCATGGGAATCAACAGTAGCATTGTGAAGTTGGACTGTATGAATAACAAGTTTAGTCCCACCAAATCCTTGCTTTGGAAAGCATTTGTTAAAGCTTAACATGGGAATCAATCAACTTCAAGGTGGCATTCCTTCTGATATAGGAAGATGTGTAACTCTGAAGAGATTGTTTCTCAATGAAAATAATTTCACCGGGTCTCTTCCTGATTTTGAAAGTAATATGAACCTGAAATACATGGACATGAGCAAGCAACAAATTTGCAGGGCTCATACCATTAGAGCTGGGAAACCTTGTGAATCTTGTGATTTTGGACCTTTCTCACAACAACTTGGAAGGTCCATTGCCTCTTCAATTGTCAAATTGTACTAACATGGATTGTTTTGATGTGGGATTCAATTTCTTAAATGGATCATTCCCATCAAGTTTGAGATGTTGGAGAGATATAACCACATTGGTCTTGAGAGAGAATCATTTCACAGGGGGTATCTTAGGGTTTTTGGTAGAATTTAGCAACCTTCGCGTGTTACAACTTGGTGGGAATTTGTTTGGAGGCAAAATTCCTCGATCGATGGGAACATTGCATAATCTGTTTTATGGATTGAATCTGAGTGCTAATGGATTGACAGGTGGTATTCCATCAGAAATGGGATGCTAGGACTGCTGCAAAGTTTGGATATATCCTTGAACAACTTGACAGGAAGCATAGATGCTCTTGAAGGTCTTGTTTCATTAACTGAGGTCAATATTTCTTACAATCTTTTCGATGGTTCTGTACCAACAGGTCTAATTAAGTTATTGAATTCCTCACAGTCATCGTTCATGGGTGATCTCCTGTGTGTTTGAATTGCTTTAAAACTAGTTTTTTAAATCCATGTGTCTACAAACCAACTGATCACAAAGGTATGGGTAATGTTCAAACTGTGATGATAGAACTTGGACCCTCAATATTTGTTTCTGCTGTGGTGGTGATAGTAATTCTAATGCATCTCCATAAAAACGAATTGAAAAAGGCCTTTGATCCTAAGCAACAGTCCCATACGGAAAGAAAGCTGCCAGACCTTCATGATCGAGTGTTGGAGGCTACAGAGAACCTAAATGATCAATATATTATTGGCAGAGGAGCACATGGTTTTGTGTACAAAGCCATAGTTTATCGACGTGTTTGTGCTATAAAGAAGGTTCAATTAGGATGGAACAAGCAAAAGTGGCCAAGTATCATGCGCGGCGAAATTGAAGTCCTTAGAATGATTAGGCATCGAAATTTAATCAAATATTGTAACCACTGAATTGGAAACGACTATGGTTTAGTTATATATGATTTCATTGACAATGGAAGCCTTTACAATATTTTGCATGAAAAGAAACCTCCACCACCACCCTTAACGTGGAATGTTTGGTTTAATTTAGCTGTTGGAATTGCTCAAGGACTAGCTTATCTGCATTATGATTGTGTTCCACCAATAGTGCACCGAGACATCAAACCAAAGAACATACTTGTTGATGACAATTTGGAGCCTATTATAGCTGATTTTGGCACTGCCCTACACAGGAAGTTGTTTGAGGATTCTTATAGTCATTCTGAAACCAGGAAAATGCTTTCATCGCGTGTTGTTGGTACCCCTGGCTATATTGCACCCGATAATTTACTATTCATTCATATTACTGTTGAATCTCATCACCCTTTAATTGCCAATAATAGTTTGATTTCTAGGATGTGGTGATGAGTTTGTTTTCCAACACAGATCAGAGGTAGAGTTGTGCAAGATAGTATTTCTCTAACATGTTTGCCTTGTCATCTGTGACAGAAAATGCTTATGATATAGTACCTGGAAGAAAGTCTGATGTATATAGCTATGGAGTTATTTTGCTCGAGCTCATAACCAGAAAGAAATTATTAGTTCCCTCTATGAATGATGAGGCGAAGGAGACTCGCATACTGACCTGGGCTAGATCTGTATTGCTGGAAACAGGCAAAATCGAGAAGATTGTCGATCCCGGCCTTGCAAGTGCATTTCCCAATTCAGAAGTACTAGCTGAGCAAGTCAATGCAGTGCTTTCATTGGTATTACAATGCACAGAGAAGGATCCACAAAGGAGGCCGACCATGAAAGATGTTATTGGCTTTTATAATAAGAACTTGTTTAAGCTGAGGAGTGATAAGGTGCAATATTGTGATGGACTTATAATTAAACTATTGGGAAATGGTAAGATTTGGTCTGAAAAATTTGCCAGCGTAGCGAATTTAGTTGTTCTGAAAATAACCTATGCTTGGCCTAGTTTGATCTTCCTTCCCACTATCACTGGACCAATACTTACCAAACCTTTCAATTGGTTATTCCTATCATGTTGGGGTCAATATAGGTACCTTCAGAAATCCTTGTACTCGCAGATCAAATCACACTACTCTATAAGTACCAATAAACTAAGGTCACTGTCCAAAAGGAAGAGAGAGCTTAAGGAAAAATTGATGTGAATTGATGGTGGACTGCATGTGCCAATGCCAGCCACAGATTATTTGCAAATTGTACCAGGATTTATGTGTACAATATGGTTCTATATCCGAAAAACATCAATAACATACAAGTTTAATCTATAATTTCCAAAGGCCAGCCATAGTTAACTATTGTCCATTATCAAATTTTGCCAACTAATCTAACCTATAGTGCTGATATGTCAGTTTTAGGTTAAAAAAATCTCTCTCTATACCCATGCATACCTCTTCCTCCAAGAATTACCTTTGTTTCATATAGGCCAAACATGATATGCGGCGTTTCTGGAGGTTTGCTTTCAAGCTTTTGATCCATATACACAATTTTGGCACATGTGAGTAACTTTAGTCATTTTGTACTTCCATTATGAACTTGGACTCTGGCATGTGATAATGTTTGATTGAAACAGATGGAATTTCGCTAATGTTTCCATAATTTGATAATTTGTTCATGTCATTCTGTTTTGGTTGTTTCATGTACTACAACTAGGTGGTGCATCTTTGAGTAAATATACGTCATGGAAAAAAATGTCTGCAGATATAATATGATTTAAATGTTTCCCTATAACATATATATGTTATCTTATTAATTAAAGGGTATAAACATGCTTTTATTGTTGTAGATATAATAAGTATATGATACTTAAAAATCATACACCTATGAAAGAGTTTATGTCTACAATAAAACATGGGAAATGATATTTGTACAATCACACTCTTTGAAGCCTTAAGAAAGATAAAATAAAATAATTGATTAGGATTTTCACCCATTTACAACATTTGACCAGGTTTTTGTGTTGGATTTTCATTATAACAGCATTAGAATTGTATCATAGAGGCAAAAAATTTAAAGCGCATGCTCATGTTAAGATTATACAAGAACCTTCAAGCTAGTGGTTGGTCTATAATTTTGTTATCAAGAGAGTCAGGAACACACCAAAATGTCACCATCAATCATCTTGTTGATGCTTGATTTAGAGGCTGGTCTTCATTGATATGAGGTATTAAGTTCCACATCTATCCTAGATAATTGTTGAAGAGAAATCACAAATGTTGTTTTTAAGATATCAAAAGTTTCTTCTTTTCTTTAGTTTGAGAGCGAGAGATAGTCTCGCGAAAAATTCACGACCATATATTTACCAAAGTACCTTGACAAAAGCTATACTTTAAAGCTTCAATAAAATTATCCACAAAGTATATTTGACATGTTTATATTGCTATCTTTGGACCAAATATACACAAAGTTTGTGACTGAGAGCCACATTTTAAGCCACCAATATGTTCTGTTTTTGCAGAGCAGAAGGTGAAGATTCTACCAAAGCAAATGAATATTTTTCTAGACAAAGGAATGTGATGCAGACAAAGGGGTTCAGGATAAAAAGTATCATAAGCACAAAGCAGTCATGTGGATATTTTGACTGTTGCAGATGCAGGAATGCGAAAAAATTTGTTACCAGATCCCCTATGTGACATGTTTAAGCCTCAAAGGAGAGCATAGATGCTGGATACTAGTTTCATCCTATAGAGTTTTTGGTTCGACTATAATTTTTGCTGTATATTAAAAAGGAATTTGTATCTATGTTTGGGTGAGTGTTTGCTCACCACCACGGCACAATGGCACGCGATTTCCTCAAGCTTCAAAGTGTTGCTTCCACTTCCACACCGACGTGGTTTCCTGCCTCGGTTCTAAGGGTTTCAGACGCGGAACCAAACACATGCTTGTAAATTTGATTTTAAACGATCTCAATTTTGTAAAATAATTTTAATTAAAAGTGTACTTCAACTAAGATTAAAATAGAAGTTTATGGTTACATTACAAATAAATATTACATCTTCCCTCAAAAAAAAAAAATATTACCTCTAATAACATTTCAGGCCATGATATCACTAATTCACTACATGCTCAAAAAAAATTCTATATTGTGCACATTGGACAGCAAAATTTATTTCAAACCACACATCTAATTTACACAAATTTAAAGCAACTCATACCTTATTTTATCTAAATTCAAATAATTCATTATTCAAAAAATGAAAACTTCTCATGGCAGAAAAATAAAATGAAAACTTCTCCAAAAGAGACCCTGTTACAACTTGCACAAAACAAAAGAATCTGTATTCAAACTTCATTGAGTCATTAACTCAAACACAATTCACAATACTTCTCTACAGAACAATAGTACAAACTTTCTGTTTCTTTTGGTTTCATAAACCAATCTAATTACAAATCTTAAAACCCAATTAACCAATCATTATCACTAAACACCAAAACTTAAACAACATTAACACTAAACACAAAGCTAATCAACAACAAACCTGAAGAACAATCAGCAACAAAATGAAACCCACATTCACCAATCTTTTCCATCCAGAAGAGAAATCAATCTTATCATACTTTGTCGAACCATTCGGATACAAAATCCCCCAATTCCTTCCATTTCCAGCACCTTCCTTATCAAACAATTCATACAGATAAACTCCTTTCACTCCGTCTTTCAACAACGGCGTTCCGGCACCGGACTTCAAATGCTTCACCAATCCCTTCAGATAAATCCCCGCATAAGCCGAATTCGCATCAAGCTCACTCCCAGAGCTAGGCCATCCCGTTTCCGTAACAATCACCGGAATCGTTTCGTAACCTTCCAGCGCCATTGCTGAAACCACAGCATCAACCATAATATCAAAGAGGTTTTTATAACGAACTCCGGTGGTGAAATCGTCACGGAAGTTAAACGGATGTTCTTGAAAAAGCGCGATTCCGAGAGGAATCTCAGGACGTAAACGGTAGAGATTGTAGGGATAAAGATTGATCAAGAAAGATGAATTAGTATCGGAGAGAAATTGGAGAAGAGGTCCGATTAGGTTAACGCCGGGAAGTTCTTGAAACGCGGCGGAGGAAGGTGGAAAAGGGGAAGTTATGGCGGTGACGAAGGAGAAGGAAGTTGAAACGGAGATTTTGCGGATGCCGAGGTCGCGAAGGGAGATGTGAACGTTGGAGATGGCGGGAAGGAGGTTGTTGATGGATTCAGGGTAAACGTCGGTGAAGGCGTTACCGACGGAGATGGTGGTGATTTTGGCGCGTGGGTAGAAAGGAAGCACGTGAGTGTAGATCCATGCACGTGCGATGGAGCGGTTAGTGGCGATGGGAGTGACGAGGTAGTTGGGGATAGTGAGGAAGAGGGAGATGTTGGTGTAGAGAAGAGAACGGATTATGGATGGGTCGGGTTCTTCGAGACGGAGGTGAGTGAGTTTGAGGTTTTGCATGGCGGTGGTGATGCGGTCAGGTGAGGGTGGTGATGGTGGTGGTGGTGAGTCTTGGCGGGTGGTGGAGGAGTATGTGACGCCGATTGTGGGGAGGGAGGTGGTGGTTGTTGGGAGGAGAGAGAGAAGAAGGTAGAGAGAGAAAGTGGTTAGAGAGATCATGAAGTTACTGTGAGGAAACATGATGGTGGTGATTCTTGGAAGGTGATGAGAGAGAAAGGTTTTTGAAGGGTTTATGAATTGTGATGAATTGGTTAGTTAGTTTAGTTTAGTTTAGTTACAGAGAGAGAGAGAGAGAGAATTTGGAATGTGGCGGGAACGTGATTCTTGTTTCTTTTTTGCTTTTCATATTAACTGTAACTATATATCAATGTACATATCTATATATAATGAATCATATATTATACTGCTACTATATACTACTATTAATTGATTTCACTCAAGTTTAATTCTCTAGTTATGTACCAACTGTTTGAATCACCTAGTGTATGCAATGTCTGCACTCAGTCACTAATTTGTTTTCTCTTTCACCCCTCTACCCTTCTTCTTTCACCAACCAACTAACTAATCAATAACTACCACATTGAACCCTACTTTAATTGTCAAATGTAGTTGTCTTTGGTATTACGATGACTATATCATAATCACAGTGATCTAATCACTGTGATTTTGCAAAAGTTACAAAATATAGCTTTTGGAAAATCATGGAGGATCACCGTGATTCTAGCATACACATTGTGATACTAAACATATGTTAAATGTTTTCTAGTTTCAGCTTCTTTAATATGGGTGTGTTACCAATCCTTAATCGAAAAGGTACATGAAAATAATTGAGTTTGTTAAAAGAATTTTGTTTTGATAAATTGTCTGTATAGAGAATTTACGTAGTAAAAAAATCATATCTATGTCTGTGACTTTAAATGTGGTTATGAATAAAGGGAAATAGTTGTCGTGATCGGACGATTTATAATAGAGTAACAGTGTAAATATATTTACAGTAATAGATATATGAATTAAATTCTTCTGAAAATAACAACTATAACGTGACATCACGCAGACCAAAAGAACTAAGAGTTTTAGAGTTGAAAAATATAAATGTATTATATTTGAACAACTATCTCTTCACCGATGCAAAGAATTAGAGTTAATTGGCCTTAACTCCCAAAATGCATGGATGTAAATTGAATGCATAGATGGAAATCGAATTTGTTGTTCAAAATTTTAACGCATTCACACAGTCAACATATATGTGACTGTTGAATCAAGATCGGACAATTCATATTTCAATGCAAGTTTCAATTTCTTTTAAAAATAAAAATACCAAACCTAAAATTTAGATCATCCAATCTTGTTCCAATGACGACAAATATACTTTTTGTGTGAATGCTAGCAACACACATTATAACACACATTTTTCAACACACTCTTTTTGATTGGTTAAAATTTACATGAGACCCACCAAAATTATATGGGACCCACATGATTTTGTGGGGCTCATGTGAATTCTAACCAATCAAAGAGAGTGTGTTGAAAAGTGTGTGTTAAAATGTGTGTTGCTGACATTTCATCCCATGCATGTAATAATGGTCCTCGCCATGGTTCCAAAAATAGTAGTAAAATGTAAATGAATGGAGCTTCCACTTCTTCATGTCAAGACAGGTCGAGTTGTGATCAAAGCGTAAAGAGTTATATCTTAAATTGTTTGTAATAGCTAGCGTATATTCAGTTAAAGATGAGTCTTGACATAGATTAACTTGGGGATGGACCATATCAATGGTCTTTTTTGAGTGTGCAAACTATATCTTCTAATGTATCTGCCCCATTCACAGTCAAAATAAGTAATTTTATTATCAATATGTCTTACTCTTTATGTGTGTCTAAAGTTATACATACACACTTGTAAATCACAGTTTCAAATTTATCAGCAATCGTTGGTCTTTCTCTAGTGAAAATCAATAGGCTAAACTCATGAATGATGCTCTTATTGAACTTTCTTTTTCAACAATTTATCAACCTAACTTTGCCCAAAATAGAAACAGAGAGATACTAAATATGTTTAAATTAGTGTTTTATAGATTAATTTATTCAAAAGATTTTGAACATAAACAAAGCACTCCAGAGATACAAACATGTCACCAAATAATTACTATTGTAATTTCTAGTTTTGAATAGAAAATGTCTCGCCAGACCATAAAACTACACTGCCTAATTGGGTACTATATACTACAATAAAAAAATACGGATTTTCTATTCAATAAACAAATTTAAGCATTGTAAATAACAAATGAGTAGAGATCCAATTATACAACTCTTTCTTCAAGAATAAATGACTACAAGACATTCCTCAGTATGCCAACATGGGTATAGTACAAAGAGCATTCCCTTACTGGAACTTGGTACCATGAGCTATTTCTGGACAGTTGCTAATATAATGGGGAACCCCTTCAATGAGGCTTTCTATGTGGGGCCAAAAGAATTCTTATATAGAGATTGTAACATCCTGATTCTGAACAATTTTGTCTCATAGAATCTTGAAGTTGTCGGTACAAAGTATTGAGAATTCACTGATGAATTCTTATATCAGAATCACTTGCTTCTCTTTTTGGCTTCACTATAAAGTACAACTCCAAGGACTGTGAGTGAATAACCCATCATTCCAGTGACTGAAACTGGGTTTCTGAATATTAAAATTGAAACTACAACTGCTACTGCACCTTTAGCATTCCCAAGTACCTATATGAACAAACTCTTGGATTAGTAGATAAACATCGACTTACATCATTTTAAGCAAATATATCAAATACTAAACTACATGATAATTGCACATTTGAATCATACTCATTGAACTTTTCCTGGTCTAGAATAGGTGTAGGGAAAAAAATTACATTTTCATTTGTTACTTAACATCAAACCCTACAAATTTTACAACAATGGTATATCTACTAAGCAATTCAGCAAAAAAACAATTGCAGCAGCCGGCTTTTGGCCAAAGAAATCTAATGATCTAAATCAGTAAAACCCGAAATGTCATGGAACAAAGAATACTGATGGCAACTCTACGTCAGATAATTGCAATTACAAACAAAATTTTACTATAAAAAATTGACATCCGTAGCTCTAGGTTCTTGTGATGTCAAGCAATACAAATATTTGAATATATAAGCAGCATTCCCTGAACCTCTTTTCCAAGAGGTTTGAATTAATTATGAAATAGAAACTGAAAAACGATTTAGACATGAATTTTAAGAAACTTGTTTATAACAATAGAAAAGAGTTAGGTTCCAACTAAAAAGACAGCAGGCAGGCATGTTTGTTTGAGTAAATATATAAATTTAACAAAACAATTTGCATGACCGTATGAAAAGGGAGGCATACCTGAAGGGTGAGAGCACTGGTATGTTTTGTGACCAAAAAATTGGTCAGATTGACAAAATATGCAAGTGAGGAATTGAACAGCAGGTACCAAATGATCTTCACATCATCTCTGGCAAGAGCCAACGTGATGCCGATCACATTTTCTTCCATATAGAGTGTAGCGGGAAGAAGGAAAACAACAGCCATTGGAGCCATGTAAAGTAGAAGGTTCATAGAATTCAGCTTCTCCCTAAGAAACAACAAGGATGTCAATACCCATTTATTATATAACTTGACAACAGAAGAAAACAAAGTAATGAGGTAAATATCATGTTACTCATACATACCCTTCAGATGAAAGCAAAATTCCTTGTAACACTGTTTTTAGGGCTCGTGCCGCAGTAGCTGCTACACATATTATGAACCCAAACAAATGGAAGCTTGGTTCACCCTGTAAGCAAAGAAAGAAAAGAATAGCAAATGCATCAGAAGCCATAAAGATTCTTATTTTTATAGTTTGGTTTCAAAAAATCCATCATCAAAACACCAAATAAGTCCACCAAAAACAGAGAACGCCACACAATATGAACATATCAAGTTCCTATTGATAAAGATTTGGTCATTTCTTACACCTATTAGCTCAGATCCTAAGACAAACTTAAATCAGATATTTCACTGATTATGAAAGTAGAGATTCTTATGTACACAATGGAAGTAATAAATCAATCTTTCACATGCCACTCCATTGCTCATAAAAATAATTGAACTAGATCTGTATGGTTGCAAAATTACCAATAGCTAGAATCGGCACAAGCAATAAATTTCAAGATACTAATGACTTTTGATAAGTGGCAAGGACCATAATTTTGTTTAATCTGATTCAAGTGTTTCCCTTTAAACAGGATTCTAGCTCTCAGCTTTAAAAACAAAGTCTAAGACCGCGATTTGGGCACAATGTGGAGGTTTTTATACCCTTGCAACTAAGGTTAAGGACACATATGTACTAAGTGACTGTGGTTCTCTGCACTTTGAAGGATCATGACGCAACTGTGACTGCTATTTAAAACCTTGATCTAGCTTCTGTATACAAAAATCCCGAAAACATAAATAAAATGGTCAACCTCAAGTGGTTAATGAACTCTCAAATCGATCAAGAGCACCCCAAGTTCAGTTATATACTGGAATAGTCATTGACCAGACTTTTTTAATTGAGAAATGGACTTTTACACAAAATCTAATGTCAACACCGTATACATGTATCGTGTCCCGGTGTCAGACATGTGTCGTGTCCGATACTGACACGACACTGACGCATATAATCACACTAAATTATGTGATGTTCTCAAATTATTAGTGGTGTCGGCGTGTCAGTGTCCATGTCGTGTCTGGTGTCCGTGTCTGTATTCGTGCTTATACTCCTTATTTCTCTCTCTCTCCTCGGATCCGAGGTCCACACACATTGGTAAATTACACAATTGTTTCTGAATTACAAGGGCCCTCTAGGATCAAGACAAAAATAAAAATAAAAATATTACTCCATTTCATTTATTGTGATTAATGCACTAACAGAATCATTCCAAAACTGTTCTAGAATATACTCTCTACCGTCTTAAATATAAGGAAAAGTCAAAACAAATTCAACTCAAATTTGGAATAAATACCTTTTAATTTTTGCTTACATTTTTTTAGAGGATTTTTGCTTACTTGATAACGTGATACTATAAATTTGATTTTCTTAAGCAAGGGACTTACCCAACAATAAAAAATTACAAAAGCTAATCCAAAAACATTTCCCATACCCCTAAATGCAATTTATAAACTTTCATCACCGACAATATGTGATCACCGACACATTTCAATCAAACACGAAACCAAATTGAATAAAAAAAATAAAAAAATCAATAATGAAGAAAAAGTGATTATTATGTACGTGTATAAAAGTTTTACACATGCAGTTAAAAGATAGAGACTTACCCCACTAGCAATGACAACACCAGTAACAACAGGAACAAGAGCAAGATAAGTAAGCCAAGCCTCTCTTTTGAGCGTCATAGCATAAGCAAAAACCGCAGTAAAAAACGGTGTAGTGGCACCGATAGCTTGATTAAACGACACAGGAAGGTACCGTAACGAAACATTACCAAAAACAACGGAAACACAGAAAATAAAACTCAAAGTAGCGATCTTAAAGAATTGAAGACGAGAACGCATGAATTGCATTGGAACCATTTTGAACCAAGCGATTGCAACGTAGCTGAAAAGAGAACATGCTGTCATGTGACACATGGTGAGGAAAATTGGGTATTTGAAACCGTAGTTTGAAAGGAGATACTTGTTTAGGAGGAGGACACCTATGTTGGAAGAGTACCATGCTGAGATTAATGTTATTGTGAAGGTTTTGCTTGATTCTTTCATGGTTTTCGGAATTATTGGGTTTTGTTCATGGATCTGTGAAGAGGAATGGGTTTGTTAGAAGGAATTAAGGGAGAAGAAAGTGTTTTAAAAGCGTATAAAAGACAAAAACGATGTTATTGTATGAGTGAAGGAAAGGTAAACGGAACGCGTATACAAACGGGGACTTGGACTTAGTTGATTTCCATTTCCCCGCACTTTCTTTTTTTTTCTTAAGTGTTGAGATGTGAAATATAAAATGATGAAGGTGTCAAGAAAAGGAGGAGACACGGAATCAAAAACAACAAATACGCATATATAAAGAGTATTAGGTGGGGAAAAAAAATAATAAAACATTCAACTGTAGTATATACATATATTTAATAAAAATATATGATATTAAATATATGTATATTTCTAAAAGGAAAAATATATCTCATTGTCTGTTATAACGTGGTCAACCCTTAATTTTACTTGAAACTTCAAAGATGACTACATTAATCGTCTTTAAAATAAAAGTTTATAATAAGAAATGAGTCGAAAGTGTATATTAAGTTTTCACTTTTTTTAAAGAAGGCTAGACCGAGTCGAAAGTGTGATTTATTAACAAAAATATAAATTTTCAAATGCATAATACATGCATGAGATTTAAGAAGTTATAAGATATATACAAAATAATAAGAAATTTTAATGATATAGGAAAGATGAGTATCTTGAATCTTGCTAGAAAAAGACTAGATTAAAACAACTTTTAAATAGCAAAGGAAGAAAATATGAAGAAAAAAAAATACAATTTAGGAAGATGAATTTATAATGAAATCACAAGTAGTGAATCGTACGTAGTGACCCAAAATGTGCAAACAAAATTTAGAGTATGAGTCAAAAAAATTAAGTAAAATTGCAATGAAGAATCCTAATTTGGGTGAAATTTTTTAAGTGACATATATTTTTGGATGAAATATTCAATGTAAAATATGCATGTTTCAATATATGCAAATTCACACGTGATAAAAAAAAATCTGTTTTAAGTTTTTGTCAATAAAAAGTTATAATTTGAAGTGTGAGGATGAGATGAGTTAAAAAAAAAATGAGAATGGAATTCTAAATTAGAAATTTGGTAAGCAAACAAAGAATGGAATCGCATTTGGCGCAAGGAGAGGACAGGGGGAATTGGGATTGGGATGGTAAAGCCGGTCCAAACGCCGCCTTGTTTGTTTTTCTACAAACAAATTAAAGGGGTACGAGTGGCGCAATTAGTGCTTCTGCAGCAAAACCTGTTAGTGAGGGTAGAAAATAAAATTCGTTTCATGCATAAAATACTCATTTTGAAACTATGATATGGGTCCCCAACCCCAACCAAGTTTGTTTTGAATTTTTATTGGATGCTGCCAAACCATTTTGACCAGTAATCGATAACTGCTTCTTGGTTTATATTTCATCTAATTACTATTATAACAAATATTCATTTTTTCGTATTTATTGAATAACTTTTTATTTTTGAGGGAGTATTTATTGAATAACTTATATATTTGATATTAATTCAATAAATTTTAAAAAAATTATTTGTTTATAATAGTGACCGTAGAGAATGCCCGATTAAACGATTTCATCGGCAAAAAAAATTTTTTTTGGAGAGTTTTAGGTTGGAGATTTTAAAAGAGCTAAATTTATATTTTAATTTATATGATATTTAAATAATATTAAAAAAACAATATGACAAATCATTATAAAATATTTCAATCACACTTTTTCATTTTTAAAACAAATCTAAAGTGTATTTAATTTAAAATCCAAACTCGCAAATAAAGTATCATGGTCTTTTCCATGTGCTACATGGATTATTGCAATAGGGCTTTAGGTATAGCTCGTTTGAGATTGTATTTTTTTTTTCTTTTCCACTTTATAAAAAGAAAAATGCTCACGATTTTATTAGGTACGCCGTAAGTGACGCCTATTTTTGGTTGAAGTAATAAGTAGCAATAATATTAATATCTAACAATATGCATGTGTGGGGGATGAGTTCTTCAACTTGGACGTGATAAGGAGACAACTATAAGTTATCTAGACAAGGACAAGGACTTAGCGTTGAGAATCACATTGCTTCCTTCATTTGCATTAACATCACATGGAAATTGAGACCAAATGCTCACTTTGCACTTAACTTTTGTGATTGCTATGTCAAACTATCAATAATATCATATTTTTTTTGGTTACATTCAATAATCTCAATATTTAATAATAGTAGTAGTAGTAGTATAAAATGTGAGTTAGTTTCCTAAGAAAAAGAAAGGAAAAGAAATCACGTGAGCCGTGAGCTAGTTAAAACGTTGAAGTCCCGTATCAAGTGTGCAAAAGTATAGATGGCTAATTTACTCAACATCTAATAAAATTAATCACATGAAGTAAATTTAGATAATTTTTACTGCACTTACAAGTTTATTTATGAGGTTAATTATTATTGGTTGTTGAGTAAATTATCCACAATTTTTAAAAAGAAAAAACAATTTTCACAACCGTTTTTTCCATATAAAAATGTTTAACTATAGAGTGTCATTTGACTTCAAAAGTAAAATTTAAGAACCTACGTGAATATGTTGTCTATAAATTTATTTGGTTACGTGCTCATTTATTTTGGAGCAAAACAAAAAACAAAATTACTTGGTGGGCGTCTCCCTAGTACGAAAAATTCCTAATACGTGAATGTGTGTTTACCTTACCGTTCATTGACTTTATCTTGCCTAACAAATTAAACTTCGGGTTTATTTTGACTTTGTATCTTGCTATTTAAAGTTAGGTATAAAAATAATATCCTTTATTTTCT
>Ga0315914_1004198_pt1 | contig 21608 bp, 7 predicted proteins | sample MpolenodulesMG_FD_203920 | JGI IMG/M metagenome (GOLD analysis project Ga0315914, IMG submission 203920) | Medicago polymorpha root nodule microbial communities from Los Angeles, California, United States - elongated nodules | ecosystem: Host-associated > Plants > Roots > Nodule | place: USA...
CTAATTTTCTTCCAAACTTTTTTCCTTTACAACTTTAGGGTTATTTTTGTCAAATTCACTATCAAAATTCACTTTATCCACTTTATTTCAAATTTCAAAAACCCACTTTCCCACCTTTCTTTATTTAATACTCCCTCCGACCCGCAATAGATGACCCATTTGAAAATGTGTAATTTTGACCTAACTTACTTTAACCATATTTTTCTACTAATATACAAAGATAAATAATATCATATAAGATGTCGTTAGATTTGTCTCGATGAGTATTTTCCAAATATCAAATTTTCATAATTTTTTCTAATATATTATTCAAGATATTTAACCCTAAAATTATGCATTGATATGCGTAATAAGGTCAACCGTGTTAAATATTAAGGGATAGAGTAATAAACTTTTCTCTCTCACCTTTTTTTATTTATAATAATAAATGTTTCTCTCTCATCTTTATTTATTTGATAATAAACTTTTATCACACATTTCTTTTTTAATAATAAACTTTTCTCTCTCAATCTCACTCTCCTCTCTTATCTTTTTCTTACCAACTTTCTTCATTTTCATTTTCTCTCATCATTTTCAACTCCATTTTCTCTACTAATTTTAAATTCAGTTTTACTAACAAGTTTTCATTTTTTAGAGGAAACTAACAAGTGTTGTTGTTATAGCATAATATGATTTTGTATTTTACGATAACACTATTATATAATACATTAATTATGATTGTTCACGGGACGCATATTAATAATTTTCACACTCAAACATATTAGTAAATCAAATCTATGATTATTTTTATTTATTAGCTTTTTTAATATCGTCAATACTAAAACAAGAACAATATTATAATATACTATGATTAACCATACTTCAATTTTTTCCGTTGTTTTTTTTTAAAAAAATGTATCACTAAAAAAACTCGTTGGAGTGTACAATTGTAACACGGGATCCATTTTAGTAGCTATGACGAGTGATCAGTTTTAATTAGTATTTTTTTAATATCTATAATTAAACATCGCGACTGCCTAAGTTTTATTAATATTAAAACAAGAACAATATCATAATATACTATGATTAATCCTTCAATTTTTTTCGTTGTTTTTTTAAAATGTATCACTAAAAAAACCTGTTGGAGTGTACAATTGTAACACGAGACTCATTTTAGTAACTACAACGAGTGATTAGTTTTAATTAGTATTTTTTTCTTAATATCTCTAATTAGACACCGCGGTTGCCTAAGTTTTATTAATATATTAATAAAATATACATGGGTTTATGGACTATATATTAATAAAAATATATATGAGTATATGTTTGTTTTATGGGAATATATTAATATATTCTTATTTCTGAAATTTAATGGGAACTATATATTGATAAAATATATACGAGTATATGAACTATATATTAACAAAAATATATCTCACTATTTTTTTTACGGAAATATGTTAGTATATATTTATTGATGATGAAATGTATTTTCATTTATTAGCTTTTTTAATATCGTCAATACTAAAACAAGAAAAATATTATAATATACTATGATTAATCATACTTCAATTTTTTCCTTTTTTTTTTTGAAAATGTATCGCTAAAAAACTCATTGGAGTCTACAATTGTAACACGGGACCCATTTTAGTAACTACAACGAGTGATCAGTTTTAATTAGTATTTTTTTAACATCTCTATTTAAACACCGCGACTGCCTAAGTTTTATTAATATATTACTAAAGTATATGTGGGTGTATGGACTATATATTAATAAAAATATATGAGTATATGTTTGTTTTACGGGAATATATTAGTATATTCTTATTTCTGAAATCTAATGGGAACTATATTATGATAAAATATATATGAGTGTATGGATATTATATATTAACAAAAATATATCACACTGTATTTTTTTTACGGGAATATGTTAGTATATGTTTATTTATGAAATATATTTTACGATAACAATATTATATAATACATTAATTATGATTTTTCACGGGATGCATATTAGTATTTTTCACACTAAAACATATTAGTAAATAAAATTTATGATTATTTTTATTTATTACCTTTTTTAATATCGTCAATACTAAAATTTAATATATATTTGTTCATATTAAAATTTAATTATTTTGTCATTTTTTTATTACTACCGATCAATATATACATTATTATGCTTTAAATACTTTACATATTTTTACTATGGACAAAAAAAAAATCACTATACCAAACGCAACCGAGACGCGACACGCGACGGAATCGCAGCCATATAATGCGGCGAAGCCGCGCTACCCATGCTGTAGCGGGTATCTCGACTAGTTCTAAGTATTATATCAATGATTTCAAGTCCTAATGCTTAGTCTCCTGCAAGCGTAGATGCTGCGGCCTGCGGTATGTGTTGAACAATATTAAATGTTACCTTCACTCCTTCAGCACTTATTGCAGTATTGAATTTCAATTTGATGAGCGAGGTTTTGTTACACTCCTACTAGTATTTTGCTACAACAAAATTTGTAATTTGTCCGTATATATTTCAAAATGTTCTTGAGCTTCTGTATGATTGGTCGTTTAAATTTCGATATTATTCATTTTTACATTTTTACTATTTTATATGACCATCTATCATGTTCTACTCTATAACACAAATTTGTTAATAATTATTGCATGTTAACTTTTTCGGAAGGACCTGCAGCTTTTGTCGTTGGATGTTTTGTTTTTTTTGTGGTTGCATTTTCTCGTTTGGTCAATTATGTACTTGAGTTTGTGTGTCTTCAATTGTGGTTCTATTTCTAGAAAAGGCCTCAACACTCTTTTTTCAGCCCTTTAATTAGCATGTCCTTTCTCTGTAACTTTTCAAATTGACGTAAATGGATTAAGGTAAAGGCTTCATTTTAAAATCACATGTATGCCGACTACCTTGAGACACATGTATTCTAGTATTAAAAAATACACTAATCTAGTAATTTTTAGAGTTGAGTCTTCAGAGTAGTAAATACTTACAGCTTATTTCCCTTAGATGGAGACAAATATATAGCTTATCAAAATTCACGGTCAATATGCATAAGGACGTAAGAATTTATTACACAACGCCAAACCAAACGAGCCATTAGTATTTTCAATCTTTTACACACGTTATTGTTGAAAACCATATCATTTGTCACCAAAAGAATCCCCTTTGCCAAATACTTAGAGGAGGTTTAGGAGAAGTGAGGAGCTAGTGAAGTGGAGCTTATCCCAAAGTGAAATAGTTCTAGAATAGTCTTTAAGTATTTGACCAAATCTTTCAGAGGACAACCACAAAGATTACAAGAAGAAGAGTTCATATTGTATGTTTAGAGGCTTGAAAACCATTAGTGAGAATACATTTATATTTAATTGACTAAAGAAAAGTGCTTCAACTTTATTGGAATTTCATAATCAACTCCATGAATAATGATAAGGTGTTGAAATTCGGGGTTAACTCGTCCTTACAAAACCGGTTTGTAAGTCTCTTTATTTACGTCCAACACTCTTGACATTGGTTCATGTACATAAATGGTGGATGACTCGATAGATAGGATCTAATACCATAAAATTTGGTGTCAATTAATCTTTACAAAAACATCTTGTAAGGTGAAGAGTGTCTCGTTTTTATAAATTTGTATCAAGAGTTATATTCATCTGATGTGAGATTGAGTTTTTTCCAATAAAAAACACATTCTGAATCAAGTGATCATGAAGTCGCGCCCTTAGAGCATCCACAATAGAGACACCCATTTTTGGGCTCTTAAATGGGTCTCACGTGTACACTTCACTCATTTATAATTTTTTAATAGTAGTACCTAATAAGCACTCAATCACTCCAACCCAGATTTCACACAAAGTTTTTAAATGGGACACACTAATCAACTATCAATAATTTTATATCATTATATTACAATTTTTTAATATTAAAAGAGTGCGGGTTCCGCTTAAAAGTGGCGGGTCTTATAAGACCCTGAAAAAGATTCTTCCCATTAAAAGTACCTAATAGATACCGGGTCGTAAATAGTTAAGACCCTCCCAATAGAAATGGTCTTATAAGCATTACTACTTGCATAATAAGAACCAAATTGAGACGGAACTCCAAGTAATTAAATCATCGAAAAAGGTCTCCATCCAACAAGAGACTTCGAATGCAGGACTGAATATATATGCATATAGACAATTTATTTGAAAGTGAATTGATAAAAATATGTTCATTTTAAAATTTAAAATTTTGTAATATATTAAAATATATTTTATTAGATGAAAAGATATAATGATGTTCATTGACTTTAAATAATAGTCCTAGAAAAATAACAAGCATAAATGCGTGCATGAATCATGATATTAGTATTGACTATCAAATATTCGAAAAGAATCGACCAATCCCACACCGTCACGTATTAAGTTATTCATGGATTATTCCTATCAGCATTCCCATCCAGATGTGGTGTGTGAACAAACTTGCAAAGACACACTCATAAGTCACGACTCTTTTGGCCTTTCCAAAGGATGACAATGCTAACATCGAGTCATAATGAACCATAACCATTTCACAATTGAGGGCAAACGAATGCCGAAAGGAAATGTTAACGAGTGTTTTTGGGGTGTTCTTTAATATTTTTATATGGTAACTTTTTTTAAAAAATATATGTAATCAATGTATCGGAAATTGAAATATTTGATTTTTTATGAAATAATTTCTTATTTTAAAATCCTTAAAGAGTGTCATGAGGGCACTCATTAACGAGACTCATGTAAAAAAGTAATTAATAAATCTATCTATAGTTTAAGGGGGGGGTGTATATTTGGATTTGGATTTCAAACCGGTAATATTCAATATTTTTCACTATTTTCTTTAACAAGTTTCCAAAAGAAGATTTAGCATTTTCATTCTTTTTGAAAATGCTTATGTCGGAACATTGTTTTCATTATTTTTTAAATGCATTAATTTCTAGCTTGTATCCATCTTCTCTTTATCTGAATTAATCTTTATATGAATTAATCAATGCACGAGTTTGAATATGGGGCATGAAACAAATAAATGTTGAGCAGTCTCCATTTTCCCACATCCAGAGACACATAATTGCGCATCCTGAGTGAGCATGCCACGAGCCACCAAATTCGCCTTTGTTGGCAACCGGTTGCGAAGGAGACGCCAAACAAGGATAAACACCTTCAACGGCACATGTTTGTGCCTAATCAACTCTGAAACCTCATCAACTATAGTACTTTCATTTGTAGTCAACATATCATACACAGACCAGGCATAATAGCTTCCTGAATTATCAAGACGCCATCTCCATTGATCTGACGTAGTACCCTGCAAAACAACGTTAGCCAGCAACAACCTACGCTCCCCTACTAACTACTCCTCCCAATCCCATAACCTCTGTCGCCACTTCCACAACTCACCACCATCCTCCCACCCCTTCGCAAACATTTCCTCCACCGTTCGATTTTTGTTGACACTTAAACCATACAAACGTTTAAACCGAACCGACAAATCAATACCACCGAACCACGAATCAGTCCAAAAATAAGTATCCCTCCCATTCCCCACTATTTTTGAAACGTTACCTCGAAACCAACCTCCACCCACTTATTAGCAATTTAAAGAACATTTTCTATATATTTAAGATTTTAAAGATATAAGAAATTGATCGTCATAGGATGGTTTTGACGATCCTCCCTCCAAAATTCTTCTTGAGTGTATTTTTTGAGCCCTCCAAACAAGAGGAACTTTGTATTATGACAATAAAAACTCCCCATTTAAGTTGTAGATATGTTCTTTCTTATTTTTCTCTTGTATCTATTTAAGAGGAACATATCTATAGCTCCCAAAGGAAAAATAAGAAAGAACATATCAAGAGTCGGTTTTGCCGAGTTAGTAAGGAGTTTGGTCGAGTACGAAGATTACAATCTGAACTAATAAAAGATTTATGCCGGTTTACAGCTCCGAAGCATAAGGCTTGCAAGTGTGAAATGCTTAAAATAATAAGTCGAAGTAAAACATATTTTTTGACTCGTATTATAAATAAAGAAAGGCTAAATTGGTCCGATGATCCCTCAACTAATTTACAGTTTTTATTTTGGTCCTATAACTCTTAAAATCAACATTTTGGTCCTTCAACTTCTGAAACAAATTTCAAAAACGTCATTTACGTCAAATAAGTAATTGTGTCGTTACTTTTGTTCCATTTTTTCATTTTCAAAAAAATAAAAAATAATAAACTCTTCTCTCTCACGTGACAACAACAACAACAAAAGTTCTTCTCTCCTCAAACCTCACCACCACCACCACCTACTTCCAGCCACCACCATTAGATTCCACCACTGCCACCCTCAACAACACCATCACACTAGATCATAACCCATAACCACCACCACTATCATCCTCGTCATCACCGCCACAACCATCGACACCACCATATCACAATCTAACAACAACAACAACAACAACAACAAAGAATCTCATATCCAAATTCAACACCTCTTCTCCGATCCAAATTCCCTTCAATCCGCTTCCTATAAAAAAAAACCAAAACAATAAACAAATTTTCATCACTCTTTGTTTCTTCTCTTTTCAGTATGGTGGTTGTTGTAACGCCCTATTTATATTAAAGCGATAAAACACGCGAATAGAACATATATTCAAGAAATAGACGCTACGTCTTCAACAAATAACATCAACATGCATATATAAAATTTCTCAACAGTCGCAGCGGATATAAATCATACATCTCCAAATTATACATGTCATGAGATCAATATACATCATCATATAAAATCTCCAAATCCCGACCTATGGGTAAAATCTCCACAACATAAATCCAGCAAAATCAATCTAGAATAATCATAAAGACAGACATCCTAGATCAGAGCCTACTCTAAGATTCCAAAGACCGATAACGGAGATAGTTCCCGCTATCCAAGCACTCACCAAGCAATCAACAAGTACTCCTGCACGCCGTCTACCCATTCATACAAATAGGTAGGTGGCCCACCACAGGCCACTGGGGGTTAGCTTCACATCAATCATAATCAACATAAACAAACATGAGCATTCAAGGATATCATGCATAACATATATACATAACCATCCCTCCTAGAATACTAACATCACATGAATATTATCCCCCATTTCATACACCTCAAGCTATCACATTACTAACATAGAATAACAAGCATATTCAATCTCTAATCAAGTCATTGACATAAGCTCATCATTTATCAACATCAATCAATGAAAGGATTACTCACCTTATTCTTCATTTAGCATACTTAACTCAACAAGTACAATTCATCAATTCAAAGTTATAAGCAAACAATCATCATTATAAAAGGAATCACCACCACATCATATATATATATATATATATATATATATATATATATATATAGATACATATACAAATCTCACCTCATCATTATTATCAAAATAATTGTCATCAATTGATTCACCAAGTGTATAAGCACAAATAAGCAAGACATGCAATTAAAGCATAGATCATTTATTTACAACCATCAACAAGATCCACCAATGTACATATACACCAATCACAACATTCAACAAATTTCACCAATGCACAATCCACAAAGTCACATATACAATTATGATATGTTTCACCAATCATTCAAATGCATGCAATGTTCTAGACTCTTCTCGATGCATGCGGTACCGTCACCAACAACAAAGGTCGTCACCTCAAGATGCCAACAGAACATCTTATGTAAGAGTACACCTCCTCTTACAATTCACCTATGTAAAAGTACACCTCCTTTTACATTTCTCATATGACTATGATGAATGGACATACAAGCAAAGACCCAATAATGCAAAATCTTCAACATATATATCCACCAACAACAATGTAAAAGTACACCTCTATTTACATTGATCAACTTCAACAACAATTGCATTATCAAGTATTCACGTCCACACAATCAATCAAGTCATAATTCAATTAAGAGTCATCACCACATCATCATCATTCATTTAGCATATATGCAATCACCAACAAAATCACCATCTCTTAACATATATGCATTCACCGACAATATCACAATCAATCAACATATAATTGTCTCATATACATTAATCAACATCAACTATATAATATAGCTCAACAACTCCATACACTTTCTCACAATACAAGTAAAGGAGAAAATATAACACCTTATGATAAACATCATATTCAACACCTAACAATCATTCACCTATCTTCATTTAATCATATGAAGCTATTCACAAAAGATTTATAAGGTAATCGGTCTTAAAGATTATTTTCGACAAAGTTCGTATCATTTCTTCTATATTGCAAAACCAAATCATTTTCAAAACAAAACCAAGTTAGATTCAACAAGACATAGGTTAAATACTCTTAAACCTCTTAATTGAACTCCTAATACTTCTAGTTTTGAAGTTTGGAAACCAACCATTAGTTTTGGGTCGACTTAGAAACGGTTATGCTGAATTTTCGTAAAATTTCACCAAGACTTCCTTGGAAACCAACCATTAGTTTTGGGTCGACTTAATTGAACTCCTAATACTTCTAGTTTTGAAGTTTGGAAACCAACCATTAGTTTTGGGTCGACTTAGAAACGGTTATGCTGAATTTTCGTAAAATTTCATCAAGACTTCCTTGGAGTGTTTTCATCATAACTCAAAATCTAAAAATCATTTTCAAGTCAAATCAAAGCCACCGGAAAGCTAACACAATTATCTAAAACTTTCATGTTTACAGCAAAGGCCAATTCAAAACAGAAAAGGGCGTAAAAAATAGTAAAATATGAAGGATCTGGTTCACCAAAATCGTGTCACGATTTACGATTTTAGAAATCGCGGCGCGATTTTATGTCCAGAAACCACTGATCATTCTGCCAACAAAATCGTGTCACGGCTGCAAAAATCGCGACACAATTTTGACAGCATCAGGTCCAGAAATCAGCTTTTTAAAAAGTGCGTTTTCCACCATTTTGTGCGTAAAATTCAAACCGTTAATCCGTTTTCAATGCCGTTTTCGTCCACGTGCTCCTGACACTTAGCTCTATCATAATCAACTGAAGAAAAAAAAATCAAGTTTCAACTATCCCAAAATAATTTTCCAGAACCTCACATAAACACTCAATTTTCAAAACGGTTAACAATCGAATTTTCACACAAAACTCTCGTTTTCTCCCAAAAGACCCGACTAACACAACCACAACATGAAAACTAAAATTATACTAACTCTAACTCACCCAACAACACCAAAAACTCAGTCAACAACTTTACACATCAAAAATTCATTTTGGTCCTTCACATGACAACTCAACACAAACTTCACCAATTCAAACAACAACTTCACAAAATGGAATACCCATGGTACAAATCAACAACAACAACATATTCAATTCAACAACAACTTCAGTTAAACATGAATTCATCCCAATTCAACAACAATATCACAATTCATCAATTTGAGTATAATTCACAAAGTACCCATTTCTATGTAACATGAACATGCAAATTCATCATCAACAATTCAATTATCATCAAATTCATATACTCAAACATATCATTATAACAAGAGCACGAATTTCAACAACAAAGTTCAAAATAATCATTTATTCAAATAAGCACTTATGCATAGAATTAGAGAAGAAATTAAACTAAGAGATTATGAATGAAATCTAACCCCCTTACCTCAATAAGCAATAATCCTAGCAAAAACTTCAATTAAGCTCCTAGAATCTCTAGCTCCTCTTGGTTCTTCAAGTTTTTCTCTACAACCCTCTTCTCTTCCTCTTGCCCCTTTCTCTTGCTCTTTCTCTCTACCTCTTCTCAAAATTTTGTAAAATGATTGTGAACCCTAATTTTCTTAAAGACTAATGCTTATATAGTCTCTACACAATTGGGCTTGACCCTCTTAATGTCTTAATGGGCTCACAACACTTATAAACTAACTCTCAAAGTTTCTATCCAGTAACAGTTAAAAGTTATCGAATAATTACCGGTTCAAAACTAATTACTACTGCCAAATAGTAACTTAATAATAAAAATAATGGTTCTCACTTGAAAAGTAAAAATAACCCTCACCATGAAATTAATAATTTACCCTTACTCACAAAATGACCAAAATACCCCTGAGTCTAAAATGACTATAATACCCTTCTACACTGAAATCCACTAATCCTAACCCAAAATACACACAGAGGCAATTAATCACATATAAGTACATATAAACACATAAATAAATAACAAAATAAATCTAGCGAAAAACGGACTGTTACAGTTGTTATTGAAGAAGAAGGTGTTGAATTTCATGATCTACCTTAAGGTTGCATTGAAAACGTTCTCTCTTTCACAACACCACTATCAATTATAAAACAGAAAAATCCATAAACTAATTATAAAGGACCATCAACAACAACAACAATATCATCATCACCATTGTTTTGAATCCAATGGTGTTGGTGTTGATGAATCCAAAATTAGGATTGATATTTGGATTAGGAACTAGGGTAAATCTAATTATGCAAATAAGGAACATAAACATCCAAACCATAAAGGAAGATGAGAATTAGAAGAAAGATGAAGGTGGAGTGATGAGAATAGGTGGTGGTGAAACCATTGTTTGGGGTTTCGTGAATTTGGGAATTGAGAATTTGAAGGAAGATGAAGGTGGAGTGATGGAGAAACCATTGGTTGGGAATTTTCGCGAATTCCTGAAAAAATATGAAGATGATGATGGTGTTGATGAATATGATGTTGATGATGATGGAGAAGAGTGGGGATGAAGATGAAGAAAGAGAGAATTAAGTAGTTATTGTTGACTCACCGTAACATAAAATAGACCTGCGTAATCCAATAGTCATCCTTTTAAAAAAAAGATCAAACGATTTAAATTAAAAATTTAATAGGATATATGGTGGACCAACATTATTTGTATTCCACTTTAGACATTTAAAGTTAAAGTTAACGGTCAATGACTTTTTTGAATAACAAAGCAAAAGTTGAAGGACCAAAATGTTGATTTTAAGAGTTATGAGACCAAAATGAAAACTGGAAATTAGCCGAGGAACCATTGGACCAATTTAGTCATAAAGAAACAATGTGAAATTGCAGCCATAAGAATAGTGACAATGTGAAATAGAGAGGCTAAACACGTGATCTTTTAAAGAGGAATCTTTTCAACACTTTTTCTAACACTTACTATTTTATTGGATGAAATTAATGTATGTCTCACCATTTAAGTGAAAAATGTATGAGACTCACCTTGATTTAAACCAAAAAAGAAGTGAGTATTTGAGAGAGTTGAAAAAAGAGTGTTGCCCGAATGATCATCTTCTAAATGAAAATAAAAAGATAGAAGAAGAAGAAGTTCGAAAAAGAAAGCACACGAGATTAGAAGCAAGCACACTGCATCACACGAAAGCAGCTGCACGCTTTACTATCTGGAACAGAACAACTTTTACCGAAACACATTCTTTTCCACGCACCTTCTTCTTCTTTTTATCTCTTTCTTACTTACACAACTCAGATAGACTCATGAATATCTCGCTCTTCTATTCTATCTCGTGACTCTTTCTCTTTCTCTTTCTCTTTCTCTTTCTCTCCATCATAATCTCTATTCTTCCATTCCATTCCATTCCACATGATTTTTATTTCTCACCACCATGCGTTCTCCTCAGCCACTTCACAACGGCGTCGCCGATAACAACCGTTCACCTTCCGCCCCTCGTTTCCACTCCACTGTCGCTGAACATAAACTCCGTCGTTTCAATTCACTCATCCTCGTCTTCCGTCTCACCTCTTTTTCATTCTCCCTTGCTTCCTCTATCTTCATGCTCACCACTTCTCGCACCGATGATTCTCCTCACTGGTACCACTTCGATACCTTCAGGTAATTCTCTCTTTCTTTCTTCACTCAATTTTTAACAAAATTTATTTACCTAACAAATTGAAATTCAGATTCGTTGTTGCTGCAAATGCGATTGTTGCTACATATTCTCTATTCGAAATGTGTGCTTCGGTTTGGGAAATTTCAAGAGGAGCAACACTTTTCCCTGAAGCGTTGCAAGTTTGGTTTGATTTTGGCCACGACCAGGTCAGTAACATACTCCACAGTTTTCTATCTAATAATTCTCTCTTATATGCGTTGTGACGGTGACGGTGGTGCAGGTGTTCGCGTATCTGCTATTATCGGCGAGTGCGGCGGGAACATCGATGGCGAGGACGTTAAAGGATATGGACACGTGTACGGTGAGCAATTCGTTCTGCGTGCAAACGGACATAGCAATAGCGTTAGGATACGCGGCGTTTCTGTTTCTAGGGTTTACGTCGTTGTTATCTGGATTCAGACTCGTTTGTTTCATATTAAACGGTTCTCGTTTTCATCTCTGAATCTTTTCCGATGATTTTTGCGTGGAAACGACGTCGTAGAGGAATGCCGGAGGGGAATATTTGGGTGGGGTCAGGACCAGTGTTTTATTGGTACTCTCAATAGGATGTGATTTGATCTGAGTTGGGTCCACATGATTGGTAGATGAAGAGAAAACTATGAGTTGAAAATATGCGCGTGACTTTGATTTTTGTAGCTAAAGTATTTGTACCACATCTGTTCTATTCCAATAATTCTATTCATTTTTCCACTTAATTTCATATGCTGGTTAGATTTTATTTTCCAAATTAAGTATACATCACCTCAATTATTATCTATAAAGTTCTAACTCAGCTGATAAGAAAATATTAAAATAGAACTTGTGTGAGATTGCTAACTAAACTGCTTATCAAAATCAGTGTATACACTGAGTTAGATTTTTGCCACTTATCTATATCACTCGTGTTTATTTCTCTCATGAATAGTTAGTAAATGAAGCTTGTTATAGGGTACATATTAAAGATTTTACAAACAAAAAATATTTATTGATAAATATTAATTTTCAAATTTTTAAAAAATAAATTAACATAATTTTCAATATAGAATTTTCACCGTAAGTTCTTTAACATATATTTTAGAGCGCATTAACATGTGTTTTAGAGAACATGTTAGCATTCTCAATAAATAATTTTAGACTCAAATCAGTGACTCGTTTTCCTTTACGAATTTTGTTCATACTCTGGTCTCCACCTCCCTACGATTTGCTTGTTACATCAATGGGAGAACTTGAATGATGGTTGATGCAACTATCAACGACGAAGACCTTTTAATGCGGGTGACTCGTGGCTAAGTTATGAGGGTGGTGTTTCAAGGTGCATATTTCTAGTACGGGAAGAAAGAATTATATGACGACGACTCAATGTGTTTTGCAAGTTTGCCGATGTTCATAGTTATTGTGCAGACAACCACATCACATCTGAGCGGTCATTCATTACCCGTACTCGACAGATCTTTCCTTTCAAACATTGGATCCCTGTCACAAGCAACAGAGCCATTAGCGATGGCGTCGCTAAAAACTTGAACAACCAAAAAACCTAATTGCAGAGAAAGAGATGACCAATATGAGCCTTGAATAGTCAGAAGAGGAGCTTTGTGAGTTGGTTTCATCAATGTGTGAAAAGAGAGTGATGAAGACGTGAGTGTGGATGGTTTTCATTTATTTTTTTCGATTCAATTATTTAAAAAAAAATACTAAAATATAACATGGCAAAATGGTTGGTTTTAATTGGATGTCTTTCTAAACATACATTACATTGTACGTGTATACTCTTTATTCTCATAGATAAACATTGAATCAAGTTGATCTATCTACACCAGATTTGTAATTATGCATCAACTTTTTATCGACGAAAATCGATATGACTTAATGTTGACTGACTCGCTTCTTACTGTATTTTTAATGGGTTAAAATAGATTAATGAGTTAACATAGCTGCAAAATTGAACAAGTTGGTTCAATGGGTCCAACCCATACAACACTCCAAAGTGCACCATGATCTAAGCTGGTTTGAAATTTACCAGTGCTCTTGACATTAGACCCCGCGGAAATTTGCACATCAAAACTTAACTTTCAAAATCATTGACCATTTGGCCATGATCACTCAATGTGACATTTACCAAAAGAAAAAATAAAAACCATGGAAGCAAAAAAATAAGTATGATGAAAAAGAAAGGGATCCATTTCCCTACTTAATTAGGATGTCCATCTAATATTTATTGTGCATTTTTTAAATCATGTTCTTCCAAGCTTCACGGCAAAAATCATGTTTATTGTGCATTTTCTAAATCATGTCAATCCAAGCAAAAACCATCGAAATTATACTGCAAATTACTAGGGAGTCCCATAAAAACCACATGTTTCTTTCACACCATAACAGTGATCTTGATTACATTAATCGTTAGTTTCAAGTTAAAAGCAGGTTTGAGATTGTATAATGCACTCTTCACAGCATGATTACAGGCTTTGTTATAATCTCCTTCACAATGGGAATGTTGGTAGCATATCAGTGACTTTTTCATGCTAACATTTCTAGAAACTCACTATCAGGACCATCACTGTCCCAAAAAGACAAGAAAACCTCAACATCATCATGTCCACATTCCAAAATAATGTATGTCTGTTAGATTATAGACACCAGTCAAGGCAAACAGGGAAAAATATGTTTCTCAATACACTTTATCAAAGTTTTATGCTTTCATAGACTCCCGTTTCAGACCTCTTCAAAGCTAAACCAAGAGATTGAGAGTCTTTAATGCATTTATGCAGTGTTCATCCCACTGAGATTCAGATTCCCTACCGCCAAGGAATCCTAAATTCACACGGTCAAGTAAATCTACGTTATAGAAAAAAATCCAATGGCTGACAGTTAAAATAGGATTTTGAGATCTAGACAATTTAATTTTTTTTCAAGGGTTTAAAACACCCCTGCAGTAACTACTCTCCGTAATTAGTATACACCAAGTGATTGGGGGGTTCACGGTGGTTGGTGATGATCCTTCATCATTGTGAAAGGTGTGCATGCAAAGACACCTTAGTTTTGAGGAGATTTCTCTGAATGAGAGTGAATACATTGTGTTTTTGGGTGTCACGTCCTATTTATAGACCCTCGGATATGGATATGTCAGTTTTTTCTGTGACGTGATGGACATGTGATTGTTGGATCAAATGAAGGACACGACTTTTCACTTGTTCATGTAGAACGCAATGACGTGTGGACACCTTATTGAGCGTTAGTAACAGTAGTGGACTTTAGGTCCAAAGGATTGGGGTTTGGTTTGGTCTGGTATAGTATCCCCTAAAGTCGTTGGTTTGTGGCTCGAGATGAGAAGTTTGTAGTCTTAAGATCTACGGGTGACCTTTACGTTGTTTTCAGATGATAGGGAGTGTGAAGCGTTTTGATTCGGATGTAGTTTTGTATGTAGCACAAGATGTGATATGTTGTTTCATTAATGCTTTAAATTCTGCATGTAATCACTGTCCTCGCAAAATCCCTTCTTAGTAGATGTTTGAATGATAACAAATGTAATTGTATAAAGATCATATTGGTTTTGATATGTAATCATTGTCCTCACAAAATCCCTTCTTAGTACATGACATTCTCACAAAATCCCTTCTTACTAGATGACACTATCATATATGAATCATGGGTTGAGACAATTCAAGAAGAGTTATCTTAGTTTTCCAAGAATCAAGTTTGGAATATTTTCTATAATAGACTGACCCACCATGAGAATACTGCGTAATATGTTATGAATGTGTTATAAGTTATTCTCATATTGATAATGATATATACCACTCGTAGACCGGAAACTACTATGATCCTAAGATCTGGACTCAAGTGTTTTATTGTCATTAAAATGTTGTATGTAAAAAGATAACTATAAAGCATAATATTGGGTACTTGATGAATCGTGTTGATTGCTAAGAGACATGAGTGACTTAGATGATATTTGCCCCTCCTGCATAATAGGAAATGATTTTAGGTATATCGATATAATATAGTTGTAATACCCAAGGCTGACGAGGACGGGGAGTGGTCGCTGGTGCACAAGGCATGACAATGAGCGGCTCCCCACAACTTCTAGACAAACTGAATCACATCAGAATGAGAGAGATCCTGATGCCGTGTAGGTTTGGGACTGCATGGTTGAAGGAAGGCTTATAAGAATTGTTTGGTACTACATATATAAACAAGATGCATCTTCTTTTCGGTAGCTCATTCCATAAGAATTCCACAGTTAAGCGTATTTGACTTGGAGCCATTTTGGGATGGGTGACATTCTGTGAAGTTTCTCATAAAGCGTGTTACTGAGGGCAAAACACGCTGAATAGACTCGTGTTGATTTGTGGGGTCAGACGGCAATCCTAAAAGCAATATGGGATGTTACAAAATGCATTGACATGCCAATCTAAGTTAATATGAGATATTTGACTTATTCATTACTCAATATATTTCATAATCAAAAAATATAAATATTGAACTATATAAGAGTGACACAATCTATACTTTGTGTTCAATATAAATATAAGGGCAAGGAGATAATATACACATGATAGTTTTTTTTACAAACTATACACATGATAGTTATCGTGAAAAAGTTTTGCCAGATCAAATGACATTCTCGTCACTTGAACGGCAATGACGTATTTTTATATGTATGTTGATGTTTATAGTATTATATGATTTAATATCATTACTAATGTTACGAGAACATATGATGTCACGCACGAATGACAGATAGGTGAAAGAAAATAAATAAAACATTTATAAATTAACAACAAAAATATGATTCCTTAAAAAATACAAAGATATGATATTGAAATAATTTTGAAAGATATATTTTATTTAAATTGGATTTAAATAAAATCAAATATATGGTTTTGAAATTGTTTGGAAAGACATATTTTAGATTCAAATAATATCAAAGATATGATCTTAAAATTGTTTTAGATTCAAATAAAATCAAAGATGTGATTCTGAAATTGTTTTAAAAAGGTATATTTTGGGGTGGATTCTAGGGTGAGGGATCAATTAAGTCCCTCATCGGTGGACCACGAAGGAATTACCGTTGGATTTAATGAATGGATCCGGCAAGACGTGGGACAAAATTGTGTGTAAACAAATGTAAATGTTCTCAATATTATTTTTAGCAAATCGGATCCATTCATTAAATCCAACGGTAATTCCTTCGTGGTCCACCGGTGAGGGACTTAATTGATCCCTCACCCTATAATCCACCATATTTTGGATTCAAATAAAATCAAAGATATAATTTTGAAATTGTTTTAAAATATATATTTTGGATTTAAATAAAATCAAATATATGGGTTTGAAATTCTTTAAGAAAAATATATTTTATTTAAAAATATATGAGTTGTGCATAAGGGAGTCTATAAATAGAACTCACATGTGTTGAATATCATACAACTTTTACAAAATCCTTCCTAACTAAAAAGAAACCCTAGTCTCTTTGAAGGTCTGATTGACTTTGTAGCACTAGTCACTTGAGAAGGTTTGTTCGTGTGGTTTGAGTAGAGACATCGATACTTTACTTTACTGGTGATCGAAAGCGTTTCAACAAACAAAGTGTTTCATCAACACAATTTCTACACTTCAAAAGGTAACGTTCATATCACTAATTCATGACAAATTTGTATTGATCTTGGAAAAATAAATTTTAATTATTCGCTTCAGTGGTATAAAAGCCAATTACCAATCGAATCAAATTAGTTTGTTCATACCTTCAATGGTATTTGAATCAATTATGATATCATGAATTAGATTGGTTTATTTACTGTGTTTTAATTTGTGATTTAATTTGACTAAACATGTCGAATAAATTAAATAAGAGAAATGTTAACTTATGTCTTTGAGATATAAGTTAAGAAGGCAAATGTAAAAAAAATTTCTTGGAATTTATGCATTTAATGTCTTAAAAGTTACAAAAGTTATATTTTTAATATAAAATTTATTTTAAATTTCCATTTTAAGTTGGCACAAGTTAACATGACCATTAAATAATGAAGAGAAATTATAATTCACATCATGATTGTATATTTAGATGTTTGATGTTGTTTGAGCTTCTTGACCGTAACCCCTAGCTTTTATTTAGTTAAAAATAACAATATTTTAGTTTGAACATTATTTTGCTATAAATTTTACGTTAGAAATCTAGTCTTTTTTTAAAAAAAATTAAATCTTGAAAACGTATAAAATAAATTCATGTTAATATTTACAATATAATACAATAGTAAGATGTCAATCGATGTTTCTATGCTAGGATATATTTATTTTATAAAAAAAAATGGAGGAAGAAAAAAAAATTGAGAGAAGGAAGAATTTTTTTTATTAATAATTAAAAGTGACACTTTCTTTTGAAGGATAAAGGGACACTAATGACTATATATATTTTTTTTTTTTGAGGAATGACACTAATGACTATATTATAACTTTCTCGTGTGAAATTTAAATTATGTTCCTTGAGATAGCAGAGTCAAGCTCTAATCAACCAACTAACAAAGTTTAATGTTTCCCATAAAAAAATGTGAATGCTTAAACAGTAAGCGAAAACTACTTTTTTTTTTTTTTTTTTGTGAATTAGTTAGTTTCTTTTTAAAATTAAATAATAACAAAGTAGTTTTACGAAAATTCCTTTTTATAATATATGGAAATATTTTATAATGTTTCAACGTAAGAAACTTAAAAATCCTAGGCTATTTCCCAAACATATACTATTTGTAAAGCTCCCTTCAAAAAGAAATCCAATCATAAAAAATATCAATATTTTAAATCTTTATATTTTACTAAATTGTTTTAAATCTAAGTATCAACCTATGTTTTATATAGATTTTTTTTAGGGAACCTTTTTTTTATATAGATATAGATATAATTCTCTAATAGTTAAATAAAAGAAAATATTGTTTTATAAAAAAATAGTAAATCCTTAAACACAAATAAATAATTTAAATTTCTTTAGAAATATTAAATGGAATATTTTTACAATCGATTCAGATTTTTTTTTTCTTCAGGATGTCGATTCAGATTTTATTTATGACTCTTTTTTTTTTGACGTTTGATTTTATTTATGACTTGATAGACAAGTTTATAGAGAAAAAAAAGAAATGTTTGGATATTGATTTTGATTCAGATTTTATCTTTTTCTTTTTTAACTCACCCTTATCTATAATTACATCTCTTGTTAAATTCCAAATCATTGATTCTTGAGAGATCAACCACTGTTAAGGCAAAACACATAGCCCGTCTAAATTTTTGTTGCTATTTATATTAACAGTATTATATTATTTAACTTTTTGTTGTTATTTACATTAATATTATTATAAAGATTGTTTTGTGTATTTAATTTTATATCATAAGTACATGTTTGATTCTTTTTTAACTATTGTATTTTTGTCTTTAGAATGGGTCGTGGAAAAATAACTATGAAATACATAAAAAATGAGAAATTACGCAAACAAACTTTCAAGCAAAGAAAAGCCGGACTAATGAAAAAAATTTCCCAATACACTATCAAGTCCGGTGCAAAAGTTTGTTTGATTGTGTATGATGATGATGGCAATAATGTGGGACCAATAACATGGCCAGAAGACCCTACAATGGTAAACACTATGCTTCAAGATTATGAGCATCACAAGATTGAGAATACACCCAAGATATTTGATGTCAACGACTACTTTGAAATTAAGAAAGCTAAGGTTAAGGCTGAGATTACCAAAGCACAACAAGATATCATCGATATAAAATATCCAACCTGGCATCCAGATTTGGTTAACATGGAAGCGAGCCAACTCAGAGACTTCACTGCTGTTATAGATGCCAAGATTCAAGCTTGTAATCACAAAATTAATATGTTGAAAAGTGAGATGGTGGAAGAGACCAATCATGCTGGTTTGCCTCGTAATTCATCAACAAACCAACTTGATTTAAACATATGATTATGTGTAGAGTGCTTTAGGGGGAGTATTGAATTAGAATTTTAAAGAACAATTTTTGTTTAAACAAGTCTTAAGGATTTTAAAAGACTTTGCATGATTTTAATGACTTTCATGATTTTAATGGATTTCAATAGATTTACATCATAAGATTTTACGGTCCGTTTGGTGCGCAGGATAAAGAGACAGGATATGAAAAAATTATCATATCCTACTTAAATCTATGTTTGGTGCACCAATAGGATAGGATAAAATAATCCTTCTACTTATCCTATCCTATCCATCCTTCATTATTCTAATCCTTTGTTTCAGTTGGGTTACAAATAGGATAGCACAAAAACACGCGTACCCTCTTCGATTCCCGTAACTCACACTCTTTGTAATTTAATCTCAATTGTCTCCATATTTCCCTGCGATTGCCACCCTCTCCAGACCATTATTCCCTTCACCGACTCCACTCCCGCATTTTTTTCTAGTGATTCTTCTTTTTACAGAGTCAAACCTATGGTGAATGAAAATTGCTGAAATTTAAGATATTTTCAATTGATTAAATTTGCAATTGCCATTGGGTTTCAATTACAACTGATTCCTCTTATTTGTAGTTTTGCCTGGTGTTTTTGCTTGTTTTCCCCTCGTGGTTGTTGTTTATATCTTAGAGGCTGAGTTGCGGTGGTGTTGCTCTCTGCATAATATTGATATCGTGTACTTTCTGTGTGTTTTTTATTAATAAATTTGCATTTGCTTCCTAAAGAAAAAGTTGGAGGTTTTCTCAATTTATTTATTGATTTTGCCATGGATGATTCTGTTGGTGTTTATGTGCCACTCAATGAATTTTGCTTAGTATTGATTTTGCTATATTTAAAAATAATATGTATTTTTTGAAAGAAAAATAAATGTATTTGTTTCACATGTAGTGTTAATTTAATTTAATATATATATATAAGGTTATAATGTTTGTTATCACATGGGCACCAAACACGTGATAGGATAAATGTTATCATGTCGCTATCATATCCTATCTTTATCCATTTCTTTATCCTATCATGTGCGTCAAACGGGCCCTTAAAGGATTTGAAATGATTTTATGGATTTTATAAGATTTCAAAAGATTTTATGAATTTTAAGGATTCATTGGAAAGAAATGATTATAACACACTATTTTCACAATATTCTTAATAAATACTCTTTTATTTATTTTATTTTATCCACGAGAAAGTTAGAGAAATGATTATACACACTTTTTTCGGTGAGTTCTAGGGTCAGAGTTCAATTAAGTCCCTCACCAGTGGACCACTATCAATAGCCACAAGATTAATCAAATCCGTACACCTTGTTATACACCATGTATATTAGATCACATGCATATTCTTTTTTCCTTATTCCCCTTCTCTGCTCGCAAACCTTTGATCCATAACCACCATCGTTGTCATTTCATTAACATTTCCCCCGTGTGCTTACGGTGGCAGCCATTGAGAAAATGAAGCAAGTATTTCCCAAATGTAAAAAGTAAATTTGATATAGGATTTGATATAGGGGAAATGTTGTTAATCTCGTAAATTTCCAAATGAATATGTTGTTAATTCTGTCCTAGTTTCGTTGACATGCCCTTCATTCTTCAATTCAATTGTTTTGTTTAGAAAAAAATACATAAAGCAATGTTACAATGAATTGGTAAAAAAATGATATTGATTGCTTCCCAGTTTGTTTTAGTTCTAATTCATTGAACATTATTAAAAATAAAAA
>Ga0315914_1004199_pt1 | contig 21603 bp, 20 predicted proteins | sample MpolenodulesMG_FD_203920 | JGI IMG/M metagenome (GOLD analysis project Ga0315914, IMG submission 203920) | Medicago polymorpha root nodule microbial communities from Los Angeles, California, United States - elongated nodules | ecosystem: Host-associated > Plants > Roots > Nodule | place: USA...
TCTGACTTGGGGAGTGACATATTTTTGTCCCATATTTCGTATTTTCATCCCGAATCAGCTCCTAATCCTCTTTCTTTTGCTCCAAGACTAAATCTTTAGATATTTGTTCCTGAAATATAATAATTTGCAATTGAAGTAAAATAATTCTAAAAGGAAATAATATTTAAATAAAACTAAATCAAATCTAAATAAAATAGACTTAAATAACATATTAAAAACACTAATTTATTGACTCATCATATATTTTATGCATTTTCCTACAAAAGAGGACAATAAAAAAACAAAGGGAATAACAATAAGTTCTAATTTCATAACCTAAAAAAATAAAAGAGTATCATTATCAGCTAGAAGTACCTCAATATTTCAAAAGTTTCGGTATCATCATCATCTTGCCTTGGTCTTTTCGTTTTATTAGTCATTTCAGAAGTGTTGATATCTTCATAGTTTTCAGAATCTAAATGTTTTGTGCAATTACAATAGTGTTTACTTGTTCTTAATTTATATTTCAAATTCTCCATTGGCAAATAGTCATCAAGACATTTGCAATCATCCCAAAGTTGGAGCTCTTTCTGGTATATTTCGCAATATTTATGACCTGATACTCCGTGCTATCCTTTGTTTTTCATGTGTATTCCAAGAAATCAAACACCTCAAATTTGAAATCATGGCACCCAAATTGTTTTGCAACAAAATGTGGTTTATGATGGATCACATGATTGTTGCAAAATATTGGGCTGACTCTGCTCGCACAATGGACATCAAACTGGAGTTGAGGTGGTAATTTTTTATTTCGCCCTTCATTGGGTGACCATGTGATGTCCTGTCATAATTAAAATTAGAAAAGGATGGGTACATTGTTTCCTTCACTTTCTCTAATCTCTTTGTATCTTTAAATTTTCATGAAGAAATTGTTGTTGCAAATGGCTTGACAAATACTCCTCTTTGTAGGGATGAAGCTCGAAGGGGACCAACAGAGGACACGGTATCCCTAAACTTTAAAATAAATTATACCAGCATGTAAATATTTTTTTTTTTGTGAACTTTATATGTAATTGTATAATAATACTTTTTTTACTCAATATATTGGGTTTAAACACCTAAGTTTATAGACTCAATTGCACTTATATTGAACTAAAATCCTTAACAACAACGAAAAAGAAAGTGAGATTTTTTTCCGAAATTTACATAAGAACCCTAATTAATCCTTAAATAGAATCTCAATATATGATTTCTCATTACAATTTTTTTTAGAAAGATCGCATCAATGTTTGCAATTTGGTTTCCCACTACCAACAATTCATTGGTCGTGATTTCATCTTCATACACTTGTATTTTTGTTCTTTCACATTTTCTTTTGCTACTATACATTGAAAATTGACTTTAGTCCTTCATTCCAAGACAAGCCTCAAGACACTCTGGTCATTCTTATATCCTTGAAATTACTTATACTTTTGAATATATCTTATTATTTCTTAAATATCTGGTAAATTTTGTGCATTTAAACATTCTTTTTTTCCCCACTAAATCATACTTTCAACTTGGTCCCCTTAAGTTGAATTTTCTAGATCCGTCCTTACCTCCGTTCTTATTTATAAGCAATTTTTCTTCTTCAGATTAATTGAATAATTGATGTATATGAATAACATAGTCCAAATATACTAGTTATTTAATAAATTTGAAAAAATGAATAATTATTTATATACTAGTTAGGTCCTCATCTTGTTTATTTGGAATTTGTTCTTTTTCTTTTTAACGGTCAAATAAACTATCGATTTTATTTTGGTAGTGAAATAAACCATCGATTAATAAAAAGGCAAAATTTAAGCTCAAAAGATCTTAGAATGAAATTTATTGCACAAAACCAACATGGAAATCAGATTTCCATTTTAACGGGCAAGGTTTTAAGGCTCAAAACTGACGGGAAATTAACACATAAATATGGTAACACACAAATATACAAGCGGAAATAAAATTTCTCAAACTTGCAAGAATCTATGAGGAGTAGGCGTGTTTGCGGTACGGTTTGATTGATTTTGAGTCAAAGTGTCATCTAATTCAAAGTAAAAATCACACACGGTTCGGTTTGTATGATTATTCTAAAAAAAATCGAACCGATCCGAACCAAATATATGCGGTTTAGTTTGAATCGACTTTTGGATATCCAAAATGCAAAATATGTATTCTTTTAGTTACTTTTTTTCGAAGAATATAATTTTTTTATTAACATTAATATTACACAAACACATTAAAATAATAGGTTTGATGCAAAATATATTAAAATTTTAAAATTACATGAAAATTATCGATTATTTTTGAAACATATGAAATAATAATATAACAATTCAGTATAAAATTACAGTATTAAATTAGTGCAATATAGAAGATTAAAAACCAGCGAGCAACATAACAATTCAGTATAATAATACTAATATAAGAATAAATAAGTATTAGTATTTACTTTTGCGGTTTGGTTTGGTTTAGTTTGATTTTCAAACAATGATCCGAAATCTGATCTAATCCTAGCGGTTTTCATAAAACAACATCCAAACACATCCAAAAATATTCGTTTTTTTGCGGTTTTTATTTTTTTGGATCGGTTTGCAGTTTTATTTTGGATCAATTTTGATTTGAACACCACTAATGAGGAGCAACAACAAATAAATGGCAGTAGCGAAAAACAAATAAAAGCACGAGTGAATGCCGATATTTTAACGCGAAAATCCCCTCGATATAAGGGTAAAAACCACGAGTCGTCCAGACTAATGAAATAGCTCCACTATAATAAAATGCGGGTACAAGAGAGTCTAAAATGTGATGCACAAATAATGACAACAAGTAGCCAAAACAACAAAGAAACAAATTTTACAAAAGAGAACAAAAATGTTGAAAATACCCAAAAGTACTGCTTCAGTGCAAGACAAATTTCTCTTAGCTTCGAACTTGTTTCGACGATCCAAATGGTGAAAAGGTAGACCCAGGTGTTGCGAACCTTCGCTCCAAAAATTAGGCCGATCCAACAAATAACGAGTGTGAAATCGCTGTTTTATTGAGACAAACTTGAGAAAACAAGATTTACTTTCTCTCTTCTTTTCTCTCTTTTTGGCGGCTACTTTTCTCAGAAATAACACTCTCTCCTCGACCCTAATATGATATCTCTCCACTTATATAAGTGAGACATAATGAACTAACATATTTGGGCTTATCTCCACATAGGAAGTGAGTCCAATACCCAACAAAAACAACAATTTGAATTGATCGATCATAATTGATTTTGGAGGTGTAGAATTGATTTCGATATTGTTGTTTATTGTCGACTAGAATTGATTCTACCTCAATAATTGATTCTATTTGAAGCTGAGATTTGTACCTTTTGATATTAGAATTGATTTACACACACATATTTATAATTCAACTTACTTTTACATGAATTTATCTAAACACAAATCACTTTTAATTCAACTTACTTTTTCATGATTTTTTTAGCCGTTCAATTAATATCGGACGACCAAGTTTTAATCTTGGTATTTTCTAATTTTAAAATGAAAATTAAGTTTGTCAATTAAGTTTTTAACCATCTGAATTTAGCCGTTCTAACTTTAGCTCACCTCTCCCTCTATCTTCCCCTTCTACCCTTCATAGTTCATAACCCTTTACAACAAATCTTTTCAACTCTAAACCAAACAAACCCTTCACTTTCATTACCTCAAAAATAACCTTTTCACTCTTTTACAATGTCTGAAGAGGAGGTTGAACCGAGAGTTCCTCTTGGAGGAGGAAGAAAGAAAATGAGAGCAAACAAAAACTTCGACAATTACAAATTCAGATCACTGGAACACTTTAGTAGGTTCATTCCAATCCAAAACAAACGTATGAGAAAAGAAAAATATTTTGATGAGTTTATATTGTTTCTCTTTCATCCAACAAGAATTACAAAAGAGAGGCTGGGAAAAATTTCACTCCAGCATCAAATATACCAATGAATATATAGCAAGAGATTTCTACACCAATGCTTCTTCAAAGAGTAAAGATGTTCCTGAGTATGAGTCTTGGGTAAGAGGGGTAAGTTTGAAATTTTCTGGGGATGCTATTAATTCTGGGTTAGGTTTGACCGCGCCACTGGAGTGTTGGGTCGAGAAAATGAGAGCTAAACCGCTGAGTGCAGAGACCTACGACATGCTGATATGTTCTTTGTGTAAACCGGGAGCAATGTGGGTATCAGAAAAGGAAAATGATACACCGAAATTTCTACGCTTTAGGGATCTTGAATTACGAGCTAAGGCTTGGCATTGTTTTTACCATGCTAGTATAGAAGTGTGTTCGACAAACTATCCGAGACAATTGTTAGTGAAAAATGCGTTCGTTGTGTATGCTTTGTTGAATGAAAAACCGATTAATTTAGGACAACTTATTGCTGATAGCATTACTTATATTATAAATGAAGATTTATGGTTAGGACATTCTTCTATTATCAACTTACTTTGTGAGACAAATGGAGTATGCGACGAGGAATATGGTGACTGCTTTATTAATCCTGAAGTCATCAACCAATCTTGGTACGATAGTGAGTGGAGGAAAGATATCAGCAGTTCAAGGCCCCTACCAAACGTGCAACCAGAATCGCCCCTATCAGACGTGCGAACAGAATCGTTTGATTTTGAATCATATAGTTTAAGTTTCGAGAGTTTCAACCTCAACCAACTCAGCAGGCTCCCCCTCGACAAAATGTTCAACTTTTCACGATGGTGGATGAGAGCACAAGAGAACATGAGTTTCGGATGTTGCAGTTATGTGATATGCAAACTCGACATGGATCATCGGGACAACTTCCAAATTGGATGCATAACAGTCATGAATGGATGGGGTACATGCAAAATTACCACAATAGAAACAAGAAGAGGATTTCAAGAGAGCAATTTTTTGGCGAAAGATATGGAATCCCTCCACCGAAACAGATGCCTCCGTTGACTTACTTTCCACAACAAGATCCCCAACCACCACATCAAGAGGGAGATCAAACCAGTAGTTCAGGAAATGGTTTAGGAGCGGCCCAAGAGTTGAATTTCAATCACAGCAGTTTCACAGGTCCTAATCAAAGTCCTTTTTTCCCTTATAATTGAGGCTGGCGCCTCAGCTTAAAATGTTACCTACTCTAGGAATTTTAGTTTTAATTTAGTTGCTTCTATATTTTTTATTATAGTTGTAGATTATGTTGTCTTGACTTTTAAATTCTACGGTTGAATGTAATGTTCACATCCTTGTCTTAATCTATGTGAAATTATAGTTGTGGTTTGACTTTGAACATTTGGTTTGAATGGACTATTAGTTTGTCTACACCTCTAAGAAACTATTAACTTGTGTTACTGATTGTTCTTTGGTTATACAGTCTAGTCCACTAATAATTTTTTGTGGAATAATTTCTTTTGCTTAGCATGAAGGCAAAAAGCTTTTATTTCTCTTTGTCATCCTAATTATGAGCTTTTGAGCCTAAACACTTGGAATTTCTTTTTTATGTATGAATTGTCCAGTCATGTGTTTTTTCTTCCAAACCTGCATTTATTCTTAACATCATTCTAGTGTATATATATGATTTTTGCCATCATATTCTTAACATCGTAATCACATAATTTACCTATTATCTTCATACCATAATCATATGGTTTAGCCATGACGTCAATGCGATGATCACATGATTTTCATCTGTCACGATCACTTAGTTAATCGATGACCCTGGCACCATGGTTTTGTTTTTGCCTTAACCCTTTGATTCATAAGGGAAAATGACCATAGTAATCCGTAGTTTGGTTCATATGACAAAGTTTGACCAAGGATTGTTCCAGCCAGGATTCGAATTTGAGAACTCTTAATTAATTCGTCTTTAATTGAAGGTCATCAACCGCTTGGGTTAACACCATGATCACATGAGTAACATTTGAATTCAAAGATATAATGACATGGGTAATCCATGAACCCAATTCCATAATCACATTGTTGATACACAGCCTTGATATCATAATCATATGGCTAACACATGATTTCAGTGCCGTGATATGATCACGGTTTACCAAATGGCCAACGCATACTCAAGATATGTGTAAGACTTTAACTTCGTTGATTCCTTCCTTCATAGTTCAAGATTTGTGTTTTAGTTGTGTAGATTTTAACATTTTCTTGTACATAACACTACTGCTCTTTTTTGTTGTTATTTGATACTGCCTTGGCATGATTTGCATGCTTTGTTTAGTGGGCAAGAGAAATTATTAGCATAGTGTAAATTAGTTCTTCTAGTGCAGAATTAAGTTGCTAATTTCTAGCTTCCAAAACTTTTATGTGAAATTGATAGTTGCAATTTTGAGACTTCCAAATTGGCCTTATGCAAAGTTGATACAGAGTTGTTGGTTGGTTATTCCTCACTTTAATGGAGCAGCACATGTTTATAGACACTATCTTAGACCATTCTACATGAACCCACAATTGCCGCAAATGCCGCCAATGCCAGGAACTTCACAAATGTGGTATGTTTCACTGGAACATAAGAATTCTTTAGTGCTGCAGAAAGATACGGGCAAGAACATGGAACATAAGCATTTGAAAGACTCATAAGCATTTGAAAGAATTATCAGCATGGTGCACAAACATCGCCTAAATTTGAGTGGAGTATTTATAGTTCCAAAGTTTAACTTACTAAATTTGAAAAATAAGGATTGTGATAATAAATTTGAAATAATAGTTGTCATCATATATCATTACTCGATTGTTATTCTTACAAAACGTAAAGAAAACAAACTAAATACACTAATGTTAGTTATAGTGAAAATGTGTATCACAAAGAAATCACAATGCTATTTTAACAAAAGCCATGGCCCATCTCTATGTATCATACAACCCACATATTACATCAGGTGAAACATTCAACGGATTGAAACAATTTGTGATGATTTCGGGACGTTTTTTCTCAAGATAAATAGCACTGCTCAACTAAATATTATATCTGGAATGCTCACCTAAATATTATGTAAGACTATGTCACTGTACTACTATGCTAAACTTGACTTCCTATCTTGAATGCTGCTCACTGTTCACACCTCACCTTGACCGTACCACACACCATGGTGTACTACACTGCACTACTGTGCTAAACTCATCTTTTTACTCTCTCTTGAATGCTGCGCTTTTGACTCTCTCTCTCCAGACTCTCAGCAAACCTTCACCCTTCATAACTCTCTACACACAATTTCATAACCCTCTTTTCTTCCATCTAAATCACACGAACCAAAAAAAACCTTTACCACAAACCAACTTCAAATTCTTCATATCTCTAAAGCCAAACGAACCCTTCACTCACATTACCTCAAAAAAAATAACCTTTTCACTCTTTTACCCACCCACAATGTCTAATGAGGAGGTACCAATTGAGGAAGGAAGAAAGAAAACTAAGTTAAACGAAAATCTTGACAGTTACAGATTCTTATCAGAGGCACACGAGAAGAAATACTACCGTTCAATCCTCAAAAGACGCATTACCTCAGAAAAACATTTTGATTTGAAAGACTCGTCTTTCTCGTGTTTCACTTTCATCGAAAAAGAATTACAAAAGAGAGGTTGGGAGAATTTTCACTCATGTATCAAGAATGCCAATAAAACTTGGGTAAGAGAATTCTACAGCAATGCTTCTTCAACTGTTCCTGAATTTAAGTCTATGGTAAGAGGGGTAAGTTTGAAACTTTCTGGGGATGTTATTAATTCTATGTTAGGTTTGACTGCTCCACCGGAATGTTGGGTCGAGAACATGAGAGCTAAACAGCTGAGTGCAGAGACTTATGACATGCTGTTAAATGCTTTATGTAAACCGGGAGCGGGAACACAGTGGGTACTCGAAAAGGAAAATGGCAAACCAAAGTTTTACGCCTCAAGGATTTGAACATGATAGCTCAGGCGTGGAGTTGTTTTTACCATGCTAGTATAGAAGTGTGTTCTACAAACTATCCGAAGCAATTGTTAGTGAAAAATGCGTTTGTTGTGTATGCTTTGTTGAAGGGGAAACCGATGAATTTGGGACGATTAATTGCTGGTAGCATTAGTTATATTTCTAATAAAGATTTGTGGTTGGGGCATTCTTCTATCATCCACTTACTTTGTGTGATAAAAGGAGTACATGAGGAACTGAGTAACTGCATTGTCCGTCCTGCAGTCATTGACAAATCTTGGTTCGATAGTGAGGTGATAAAAGATGACAATATAAAGCCCCAACCCCACCAGCAACCAGAATCCTTTGATTTTTTTGAAGAAGCAGATACGTATGAGTTTCAACCTCAACCGACCCAACCGGCTCCCCCTCAACCAGACCAGCAATCAGAATCGTTTGATTTTACACCTTATCGGTGTAAGTTTCAACCTCAACCGACTCCCCCTCAACAAAATGTCCAACTTTTCACGATGGTGGATGAGAGCACGAGAGAACACGAGTTTCAAATGTTGCAGTTATGTGATATGCAGACTCGACATGGGTCATCAGGACAGCTCCCAAATTGGATGCATAACAGTCATGAATGGATGGGTTACCTTCAAAATTACCACAATAGAAACAAAAAGAGGATTTCAAGAGAGCAATTTTTCGACGAAAGATATGGAATCCCTCCACCAGAGAAGATGCCCCCGCTGACATATTATCCTCCTCCTTATCCACAACCAGACCCCGAACCACCACATCAAGAGGAAGATCAGCCTAGTGGTTTAGGAGTTGGATTAGGAGCTGCCCAAGAGTTGAATTTCAACCACAACAGTTTCGCAGGTCATAATCGAAGTCCATTTTTCTCGTATAATTGAGGCGGGAGCCTGTGCTTAAAATGCTATCTTCTTTTGCTTGCATTTTTATTTTTAATTTAGTTGCATCTTTTTATTATTATAGTTGTAGATTATTTTGTCTTGACTTTAAAATTCTACTGTTGAATGTAATGCTGACATCCTTGACTTAATATATGTGAAATATTACTTTTCCTATGTGCTTTGATTTTGTGCATTTGGCTTGACCGGACTATTAATCTGTCTCCACCTTAGAAGACAATGTTATCTTGCGTTATTGATTGTTTTTTTGGTTATATTAGTCTGCTGATATTTTTTTATGGAATAATTGATTTTGTTTAGCATGATGACAAAAGACTTTTATTTCTCTCTGTTATCCCAATTATGAGCTTTTGAGCCTCCTTCTTTCCCTGAACAATGGCGCTGAAGGCATCCAGGGTCTTCAAGTGATGCTTTTTGGCAGTGAAGTGTGACGCAAATTCCTCTCACAGGGTCTTCCATTAATCAACAGTCATTCTCCAATCCCTTAAACCAAGTCATTGTCACCCCATTCAATGTGAGGACAAACAACTTACATTTCACGACACCCATGGCCTGATAATAGTACGCAATATCCACATGTTTGACATGTTTGTCGGGGTCCCTGATCTCGTCATAGTATTCTAATTCTGGGGACTTCTATAGGGACCTAGGGATGTCTCAGTCAGTAATTTTCCTCTTGAATGGTCCACAATGGCGGTGAAAACGAGCTTTGTCTGGGAGAATGGAACTTTCTAGGATGGCCACAAGGAGGTGGAGAGTGACTATTGCTGCCGGCACTGGAGTCGTGAGGAGGAGAACCTCTGTGGCAGCAGTGAGAGGGAGGTTTATGCCCTGGATCTTGAATTCCTACTTGTGCAACGGCGGTGTTCGCAGTTTGTTGGTTACGTTGATAGACTTCGATTTGTGTCACAATTTCGGTAGAGATTTTTTCTTGATTTCTTCCACACGAACGCGTCTTTCATTCTGCTGCCGGAGTAGTTTTGCGATGTTCATCAGCAAGTTGTTTGGTTTAGGAGCTCTGAACCGACTATTGCTGAAAAAACTGCACCTGATGATTCTGAGGCTGCATGTTTTGTGGAATGAACGACAGTTGAATCATCGTGGGATGAACATGAGATTGACCGTTCTGTGGAACAAACCATGGAGGAATCAAAGGAGGACGAATTGTGGACGTTTGAGGAATTTCTTTAGTACTGAGGAGGAAGAGTTTCACCTTGGTGAACTAGAGAAAGAATGGTGGTGCCGTGTTCTCCGTGAACTCCAGAAAGGATGGTGTTGGTGTTACCTTCAACTGCAAGAGAGAGAACGGGATTGGCACGATCATGCAAGATTTGCACCACATAACATGTATTTAGCTGACGATATGGACTATGGCCCAATCCGGAACAGTTATAATTGATATCACCAAACTCAAAGTTTTGGACAGTGTCAAACTCAACAGCATAATGATGGTTATAGATATTAATTACCAACATTACTTGAATTGAGAAGAGCAATATACTAAGTATGTAAAGCTTTGAGATCTTTTGCAGTTGCCATTGTGTAAGTCATAAGGATCGTTTACTACACTCAGGGCAACACAACATCAAGAGCAAAAGATGAGCAAAAGGAGAAAGCATTACCTGTTGTTGAGTTCTTTAGCTGAAAAGCTAATGGGTAAAAACTAAAAAGCTATTTCTTCAACAAATTTTTTAATAAAATCAAATTGCTGTTGAATTTGAAAAGCATTACCTGTTTTCTTCACAAGTTGAGCAATTTTATGTTTCTTCATACTTCAAGTTATTGCAAGTTTACAACATCTCACTACTTAAAACTACCAAAAGTTTTTTTTTTTTTTAATTTTTTTTTATGGTCTCTTTTGGATTCTATATGTTTTTCTTGACTCATTCATGCTATGACACAGATAACTTTGTAGGCGAGGAAACTGCAGCTTCAAACTTTAGTGATGGTCAATCTCTATATTAAAAGATTAAATTTGAGAATGCACATAACCATAGTTGACGTGCTTATTTCATTTCATTACATTTTTGTGGCCATGTTCCCTTTGGTGGATTTTTCATCCTATGAGACAACAACTTCTGTTGAAAACTAGGAACTGCAACAGAAACATATGTTTTTTTAAACAACCACATTTTTTAAACTCACCAGCCTGTATGCTTTTGAATATGCTTAAACCCCTTAAATGAGGATCATCTTGAAATATCAAAAGCTAGAAACCCAATTCCAAAACACAAGAACAACTTGAAGAGACCTACTCAATTTGTTTTGCTTTGTATTTCAATTTTAGATGATTTCATGTAAAAATGTATACTTTGTAAGAAACATATTTTCTCTTTCAAACCGACACAGCACATAAAAATCGTGTTCGGTATTCGTTGCCGACATGACACTAGTACATGCGGTTTCATTCAATTGTTTTATTTCGTCAAATTCTTACCGGCTATGAAGCACGGAAACGCACATAGACATAGACACAGAACAGGTAAATTGAGGGTTCTCCATTGGATTTGGGGGAAGAGTATAGCGAATGGTCATAACCTGTAAAAGTCTCGCATTCTGCAAAATATATGTTGCGAATCGAAAATCAGCTTCGCAAGCTTCATAGTCTATAACTTCAAATTTTGTTAGATGAGACGAAACACATTCTGGAACATGATCTGGATATTCCCAATGCTCTATGGTTGCTGAGTTCTCCGCCTGTCAATCCGAGACAAAATAGGATATGTAAAAATACTCGATAGAAGAGAAGAACCGGTAAAAATTAGTAACTATAATAAACAAACCTTTACAATGGTAAGAGTTTGAAGCTTGGGACAATTCTGTAGCATTTTCACTACCACCTCCCAGTCATGAATGCCTCCAGACCAAGTTAGTTGAAGTTCGGTTAAGTTTTCAAACACGGGAAGGCTTTTGTCAAATGAATTGATTTGTTTATTGGAAAGACTTCCTTCTATCTGCACAGACACAACACAAAAAAGAAAATACATACATCTTATGAATACAGATATCAAACAATATAATATATAATATTGATTATAAAAGAAGATGCATCATTATCATATATCATACCCATACACTTAGAAATTTGACATTATAAACTGCTGTAAACGGAACATTAAATAAAGAGATGCGAGCCCGAGTCAACTTGGTTAAGTTTTTAAAGTACCCTCCCACTGGAACACCGGCATTTGCTTCTACAACTGTACCATTAGCTTTGATTCCATGTATACTCAAATATTCCAATTTTGGACACCCGAAAAGAAGTTTCATGAAATCCTCCGTATCTTTGAAAAAAATTTGAAACATAATCAACGTTTCGAGCAAAGGAAGATCAACGGAACAGTGAAGCATAGAGCCTACACTTATCCTCGTCAAATGCAGTTGCACTAGTGTTTTACAGCAGAAAATGCTAGGTGCCAATGGAGCATTGAACGAGAGTACTAGAGTGAGACTCTCCACGCCACGTTGTTTTGCTGCTTCGAGTTAGTCATCAGGCTCATCCTCCCAGAGTTGAGACCAACACCTGAGATCAAGAGATTTGAGAGTAAGGCTTTGAGCACGCGGAGACAACATAACTTTGTCCATAAATAGATGGAAGTAAATCAAGTCTTTTGAGTTGTTGACACCCTTATCATCGATGTCGAGACTGGAGAGTGAGTAGCATAATGAGACCCATCTTTTCGAAAGAACGCTGGTTCTAAAAGCGTCTTTGCATGGAAGAAAAGAGAGAATGTGAGTTAGTATATCATCGGGGAAGTTGTTGAGAGTATCAACCGTCACCGACTGTGACGGCAACATTTTTTTTCCTCTTACACTTTTTGTTTTGCATACTTTCAGAGAACAAGCTATCTATTGAGATTTGAGGCGAGGATCTATTTAGAAGATATTTGAAGAGGAAATCAGTGAAGAGCGTTGTTGAAAAAGAGGGAGAGAAAAAGGAAATTCTGTTTCTGTTTCTGATTTGTAGGCATTAGTTCCGTCTAATCAGGCTGCACAAGAGGGGCGGAATGACGATTTACTTATTGAAAATGAATAACATCGAGGACATGATTAGTAGAAAGAACTTCGATACTTCTTAAGCAGTTTGGTCTAATCCTAATGTTGGTTGTGACATAAAAATCATTACTAGAGGTAAAGATATTGCGACCATTGTTAATTGTGATTAACCCAGCTCCTATGCATCCTAATGTCATTCATGATATGAAAGTACTTTTCAAGCTTTAGAGGCATAGTGGTGAGGACGACCAAAAGAATTGAGGGCTCTCCATTGGATTTGGGTGATGAGTATGACAAATGGTCATAACCTGGAAATGTCTCACTTGCATCCTGCAAAATATATACGGATTTTCCCAATGGTCTATGGTTGTTGAGGTCTTTTCTTGTCGATCAGAGACAAAATAGGATTTGTAAAAATACTCATGAGATAAGAACGAGTAAAAAACTGTAACTATCAATTGATGTGACAAACAAACCTTTATAATGTTAACAGTTTAAAGTTTGGACAATCTGTAGCATTTTCACTACCTCTATTCAAGTCATGAATGCCTCGAAACGACCAAGATAGTTGGAGTTCGGTTAGGTATTCAAACACGGGAAAGTCTTTGTAATATGAATTGATTTCTTTGTTGGTAAGACTTTGCCTCATTTGCACAGGCACAACACAAAAAAAGAAGATACAAACATACATCTTATAAATACAGACAATCAAGCATCACATATAATATTATATTTATTATAAAAGAAATGCTTTATTATATACACTTACATACTTAGCCTCATAAACTGCTCTTATCGGAATATTTAATAAACGGAAATTATCCATGATCAACTTAGATAAGTTAGTAAACGGAACATTAGCACTAACACCATGTATATTCACAGATTTCAATTTCGGACACCCAAAAAGAAGTGTCATGAAATCCTTCATATCTTTGAAACAAACGCTTAACATATTCAGCGTTACGAGCAAAGGAAGACCAACGGAACAATGAAGCATAGAGCTTGCACTTACGGTCATCAAATTCAGATTCACAAGTGTTTTACAGCAGAAAATGCTAGGTGCCAATGGAACATTGGACAAGAGTAGATTGAGACCCCACACGCCACGTTGTTTTGCTGCTTGGAGCCATGACTGAAAAGAACTTAACTAGACGTGTACAACAGGTGACTAAATTAAGCATTATAACATCATTTTAATGTGTGTAAATTGTAAATTTCATAAAACCAACTGCAAACTCTAAAATTGGTAATAAAATATACACATAAAATTAAGCAGTTTGGTCTAATCCTAATGTTGGTCGTGACATAAAAATCATTATTAGTGGTAAAGATATTGCGACCTTTGTGAATTGTGATTAATCCAGCTCCTATGGATCCCAGTATTATTCATTATATGAAAGTACTTTTCAAGCTTTAGAAGGATAGTGGTGAGGACCAAAAGAATGACCTGGATCGGTTTAAGGGCAACAAAGCATTTGCCTAATACCTTCAAAAATATAAAAGTTTTACTTAATAAAAAAGCCATTCTCAATGCCAACACATACAAAGGTCTAAGACAAATATTTATTTGATCTTCCGCTAGTTAAAGACTTGTCTTTCCTAACATTTTCCAAATCCATTTTGTACCTTATAGTTTCATGAATACATGTGCTGCATAGACCAATTTAATGTCCTTCACTCACTGTACATACTACATCCTTCTAAGTGTTACAGCAACATTTACTGTCACAATATAGAAAATATTGCAGCCCAGATTGGCACCACCAACACAGTACATCACCATGGTTTGAACCATAACCAAGATTCTGTTACGATCAAATATTGCAGCCCAGATTTTACGCTGCCATTCCGGTCGCACCTCGGCAAAGTTGCAGTGATCATCCTTTGGTTTCTATTTTGCCGATATTAAATGAAATGACCACTACAGAGAATACATAAAACTACTTGACCAGGCTATCTCCTACCAAGGGGAATGTAACTCTTATCAACTGAAGTCTTCTCTTCTTTGAATGGTTGGGTAGAGGGATCAGAGAGACTTGGTACTCTAGAAACACTGCCCTTCCCTCTCTTGGCATTTGGTCCCACCACCTCTATCATGTATTTCCACCCATCAATTGGCCTTCTCCGGCTAAATATGTGTGTCTTGATAAAACTAGCAATCTGCATACAAGTTTTATAAAGTTATAAATGATTTCCAAACACAATATAATGCTTAATAAGTAAAATTTTAATCCTGTCTTTTAATAAGCACCTGAAATTTGCTATACGCAATTCGCCGCTCAAATTCCTGCATAAGTATATCTTCTTCTCTTTGGGACATCTCCCATATATTTCCATCTTGATTTTTCGATATTGTTTCCCACCCATCAGGCATGTTTTTGAATTCAGAAGTTGGATCTTTTGCGTTGTTCAGATCATTATTGTGGGAGTCAAAAATACTGCAGTTGATAAGAGGATTAGGTACAAGACACATTAATATTAAAGCAGGTTTGACATTTGACAACATTTTATATGCAATAGGGTACAACTATGATGCCGTGAGATAGTAAAGTCTATGTTATGTTGCCAGTCCTGGATAGTGGAGCAGCCAAGCCAAAAAAAAAAAAGATAGCGGTCTACTGGGTTGCAGGATGGCCGCTACTTGAAATATTTAGAAATTATCACAAATTGCTACTAATATACACATTGATAAAACAAATTACTCAAAATTCAAGAAATATTCATAATTAGAAAGAAAAGTCACATATACTAAGCAAAACATACTTGAAAATACCAACAAAATTCAAAGAAACAAACAGGTTAAGCCTTAAAAGCTTAAGGTAAATAATATAAACTCAAATAAAACAGAAACGAAAACAGTGGCTGTGAAACAGGAAGAAAAAGAGGAGAAACAGAAACAGAGGGGCTCCAAACAACGGAGGGGATGGCAGTGGTTAGAGACGACTGGGACTGAGTCCCCAGCGTCAGGTTTGCAATTCATAGCAGAGGTGATTGAAAGAGAAAGAAAAGGGAAAGTGAAGAGTTGAGAGGGTGTGGTCCTTCACACTGAAGAGAAGATTTGGAAATAGTTTTTACCGTGAGAAAATCATAAAATACCCCTTGTAATGACTCAATTTTAAGGGTAATTCTGGGGTTTTCTTAACACTAACAGTATCACTACGTGGGGGCAACACATTTGCAAAAAGCAACGCCATGCTGCAACACGAACGCAACCCGGTGGCCGCTACTTAGTTTTACATTAAACATGCTTTTAAAGTAAAAACATTCAAGTATAAATTAAAATCACTACACTCTGAATTCAATTTTAAATAAATCAAGTTCACACGATCAAGTTCATTCAAAATCACGTCCAAACACATTAAAAGCCTCCAAATTTTAAACTCTTCCCGAGAAACACAAGCCATAGATTATGAACAATGCATGTTGGGCTTAAAATTCAGAGCATTTAGGATCAGTATAGGTTATGCAGTACTGAAACTTCAGATTGAAGTGGTGTCCGACATGTCCCAACACCAACGCGTCGTTACATTCGATCATTTTTCAAATTATTATCATTGTGTACATGTCATTGCTGGTGGCTGTGCTTCCAATTTAAGAGCATCATATCATGCATCAATCAATTAACCAACTATGGCCCTATTTTTTATAAACATCTTAATTAAGCATTAATGCCATAAGTGTTTGTTATACAAGCACTAGTTATAAGTTATTTCTACTTCTATAACCAAAGATAAACTGAAGCCAAATTGTTTCCATATTAGCTATTTTCAAGTGCTTATAGAAATAATCTGAAAACAACTTATAGACATGTCATAAGCTGTTTCTGTGAGCTATACTAAACACTCTCACAAAGTGCTTATGTTAGTAGATAAGTCAATAGAAAGAGCTTTATGAGCCTGTTTGGAATGACTTATTTGAACTCACCTACTGACATAATCACTTGTGACACTGAGAGAACTTATGAAAGCAGATAATGACATATTTATAAGTCATCGGCTGGCAGAATCACATTCGTGTCAGTTTCTGGCGGTTGTGCTTCATAGAAAGTATGATCCAATTTAAGATGATCACATCATGCATCAATCAATTAAAAAACTATGGCCATGTTTGCATAAATAGTTTAATCAAGCACGCTTATAGCACAAGTTCTTGTCATATAAACACAACTGTATACGTTATTTCTTAAAATAAAGTCAAATTGTTTCCATATAAACTATCTTAAAGAGCTTATAGAAATAATCTGAAAACAACTTATAGACATCTCATAAGTTGTTTCTATGAGCTATCCTAAACACTCCAGAATAACTTATGACGTGTTCATAATCAGTTTTCAGCTTATTTCCATAACCCCTCCAGAATAACTTATGAAAACCACTTATATAGATTATACAAAAACAGTTTGACTTTATTTAAACTTGTGCTATAGAAATAGCTTATTCCTAAGCACTTATGTGCTATAAGCTGCAAAACAGATGTTACAAATAGCACGGACACGACATTGATACATGTAATTACATTGAATTACGTCATTTTCTGAAATTATTGTCTGTGTCAACGTGTCAGTGTCCGGTGGTGTCGGTGCTTCATTTAAAAGCGATTATCCAAACAGAGCATAAAATAAAACAGTGAGACATAGGGAAAAAGAATCATACTCAGAACAACTATCAAGCAATTTCTGAATATCATCATCACCATCACCACCACACCCCCCCAATTTGGCCTCCTCAAGTTTCTCAATCTCTTTACTCCAAAGCCCAGCATGCAACTTCTGTTTCTTCAACCTATAATCCTTCTTAATATTTTCCAAACTATAAATCCCACCTTTCACATTCTCCTCCTCAACCTTCTCCTTCTTCAACCCTTTTCTCCTCTCATTCCAATTCTCATTCATCTCCTCCACAAACGCCTTCGTCTCCGCGTCCGCCACTTCTTCCGAAGCGAAATTCACGTCTCCTTCCCATGGTGCTCGTGTCTTTGGTGTTAGGTCTTGTGGTAACCACGCTGATTCCCATGCTTCGTTCCATTCGTCTTCGCCGCTTCGAGGATTGCGAGATGAGAATTGACGGGTTGTTGTTGGGAGATTGGTGGTGGAGAAGATTGATTTGAAATGGTTTGTTGTTGTTGTTGCTGTTGTGATTCTTCGAAGGGTTTGCATTTTTCTTTTTTTTTGTTTGTTATGAAGGTGAGAAATGGAGCTGCACTGTCCTGCTCTTTTGTTTGGGGAACAAGATGAGAAAATTACTCTTCTGACTTAAAAAACGTCATTTTGACATAGGTAGATTACGTTAGAGCACCGTTGGCAAAACCGGCAACAATTAGCTGCCTCTGAAGTCAGCGTTAGTTAAGTGTCGTTGTTTTTTCCCCCAAAATCAGAAAACTTCTACCTTGTATTCACTCATCATCTTACCTCACCATACCATTCCACAAAAAATCCCCATTTTAAAAATCTTTTGTCAAAATTTTGGTTCCAAATCATTGCTGATCGATTGCTACGACGTTTCTACACACAATATGCATCAAAGAACAGGTATTGCAAGTTTTAACTCGTTTAGATTTGATTGATTTTTCTGGTTTTTATTTTTGTACTGTCAGGAACTTGAACGGCAGTTAACTACCGTTGGACACTTAGGAAAAATTTCAAAACTTCATTTGGCAGTGCTACTGCCAATTTTGTTTTTTTTTGTTTGTTTATGTTATTATATGATATTAGATACATGTTTATTAATTAGTTTAGCAATTATATGTTGTTTATTTATAGATATGGTTGAGAATGTGGGTGATGATTCGGGTGATCGAAAACCTAGTGTTGTCGATTTCGTTAAGGTTGAAGCTTCTGTGAAGGTTGAAGCTTCCGTTAAAGTTGAGGCTTCAAGCGTCAATTCCGATGTGTGGAAACTTCGTGACACCGAAGTGGACACGACTCATTTCTTTTTGACCCGAGATACATGGAAAGATAAAGATGAATTGCTCGGTTGGGTCTGTCGACAAGCAAATAGGGCTGGATTTACAATTATCATTAGAAGATCTTGTGAAGGTAAAAATGCTATGTTGGAGTTGGTTTGTGAATGGAGCAGCGAGCACAAAGTACCAAATAGAAAAGTGAAGCATGAAGCAACGAGATCAAGAAAATGTGGGTGTTTGTTCAAGGTGCGTGGATATGTCGTCAGGGAAGACAATGCTTGGAAATTGGCTATTCTTAATGGCGTTCATAACCATGAAATGGTGTCGTATGTAGCAGAACACCTTCTTGCCGGAAGATTAATGGAGGACGACAAGAAGATTGTACATGACTTGACCAATTCTTGGGTGAAACTAAAAAATATTTTGACAAATTTGAAAAGAAAAGGAAAGAGTTCATGACAAATATCAAACAAGTCTACAATGAACGTCATAAATTCAAAAAGGCAAAAACGGGTGACTTGACAGAGATGCAATTTCTAATCTCAAAGTTGGAAGAGAATGGATATGTTTATTACATAAGAGAAAAAAAGGAAAGTCAAACTGTTCAAGACATTTTTTGGACTCATCCAACATCGATAAAGTTGTTTAACAATTTTCCGACAGTTTCAATAATGGATCCCACGTACAAAACCAACTTGTATAGGATGCCATTGTTTGAAATAGTTGGAGTGACCTCAACCTATTTGACATATTCGGTTGATTTTGCATTTATGACGTCGGAGAAGGAGGATAACTTTACTTGGACTTTGCAAATGTTGCTTAAACTTCTTGAACCAAATAGTGATATGCCTAAGGTGGTAGTGACCGACAGGGACACGGGTATGATGAATGTCGTAGCAAATGTTCTCCCCGATAGTAGTGCAATACTTTGTTATTTCCATGTTGGCAAAAATGTTAAAGCAAGAATCATCACCGATTCCAAAGTTAAACAAAATGTTATGGTAGTGGATGGGCAAAAGAAGATTGTCGACGAGGAGAAGCATAGTAAGTTATATGCGGGTAATCTATTGGAATTCCAAGATGCTTGTAAGGATTATCCAAAGTTTCTTCACTATGTTGAAACTACCATTTTGAAGTCTTTTAAGGACAAATTAGTGAGAGCATGGACGGACCTTGTGTTACATCTTGGATGCAGGACCACGAACAGAGTTGAAGGAGCTCAAGGTGTGGTGAAGGAATATTTGTCCACCTCCAAGGGTGATTTGGGTACTTGTTGGGAAAAAATAGATGAGATGTTGGCAAACCAATTTGGGGAGATACAATCATCGTTTGGTAGGAGCGTTACAGTCTTGAAACATCGATACAAAGATGTCACTTTGTACTATGGGTTGGGGGGTCACATGTCTAGACAAGCCATGAACTTTATTTTTTTTTTGGAAGAAGAGCGTGCTAGGAAAACCTTGTGCATTGACAAGAGAACTTGTGGTTGTGTTATAAGGATGTCGTATGGCCTACCTTGTGCATGCTTCATTGCTATGAAAATCCGCCACAACAAGTCCATTCGATTGGATGAGATTACCCACATTGGCATAAGTTGTATATGGGTGAAGAAAAAAGTAATGAAGATTTGTTTTCGGTCGCGGAGGAGTGGAGTAGTATTCAAGAACGTCTCAAAAGAGTTCCATTCCAAATGAAACTAGAAATCAAAGAGGGTTTGCGGTTGTTAGCATTTCCGGAGACCACAATGTTGTCACCACCTCCAAGAACGGTACAAACCAAAGGAGCAAAGAAAAAAAATTAAATCTACACCAAAAAGGATACGTAGGATCCCATCTTCATGGGAGACTATTGATTCTCAACATCTGAAAGTCAATCTTCACCACGAAAAAAATCTTCACAACCTAAAAGAAAAGGTGCTCACATTGGCATTTCTCCGGTTCCGGTTCCGGTTCCTAAGCCTATCTTGGTTTCAAGAAATTATGATCCATCGAGTCATATGTATTACATGCCAAAATTCATGAGACCATACATTGAGGGAATTGTGGATGTTATTGGCGATGGACATTGTGGGTTTAGGGTTATAGATGAATCCGTGGGTTTGACGGAAGAAAGTCATGTTATGGTGCGGAGAGCACTTATTAAAGAGTTGAAAGATCATAGGAACAAATACATCGAGATATATGCGAGTGAGCGTCATTATAACTACATCTTGGATGGATTGCATCCTCCCAGAAATGCTAGTAGTTTTGCACCTCCCGATAAATGGTTGACATTGCCGGATATGGGACACATTGTTGCATCTTGTTACAATAGGCTGGTGGTAGAGATGACTACTCTTGATATTGGAGTCTCCGAGACTTTTTTCCCAGTTAGAGGTCAGCCTCCAGTTAACCCGAAAAGCAACATAATTTGCCTTGGTTTAATCCCAAATCATTTTGTCCTTCTTTCATTGAAAGATGGTTACCCACCACCTCCATCATCCACGGAGTGGAAAAATCATAGAAGCAATGAGGTGGCAACATGGGAGGATGAATTCTTGGATCAACACGATCGTTTCTGAACACTCATGGAGATTGAGCTACGGGAGAGACCGGTTCCACCAAAAAAACCAACAAATCAAGGCAATCCTATTTTTTTGAATGACACTCCGGTTAAAGCAAACGAAGAATTTGAAGATGTTGTCGAACATTTAGAAGATTTAATTTCATTAGGTGAAATATGACACTTTTTGGTCGGTGTTCATCCATTTTTTGGTCGATATGCGTCGACGTATTTTTTGGGATATACAATGTAATGACCAATTTTTTTGGATAATATGTAACTAACCTTTAATGAATTATATATATATATATATATATATAT
>Ga0315914_1004203_pt1 | contig 21589 bp, 19 predicted proteins | sample MpolenodulesMG_FD_203920 | JGI IMG/M metagenome (GOLD analysis project Ga0315914, IMG submission 203920) | Medicago polymorpha root nodule microbial communities from Los Angeles, California, United States - elongated nodules | ecosystem: Host-associated > Plants > Roots > Nodule | place: USA...
ACCCTTATTCTTACTGATAACAAATAAATCCATTTAAATAAACATCAACAAATCACATAAATAAAATAATTCAATTAAATAAACTCTATATTTAATAAAATAAATAAAAACAACTAGGGCGTTACATCCGTGATGGATTTTACCCACGGATACCCGTGGGCATGGGTATTTTTGCCACCCCTACTTCCACCATCATCTTTTTACACTTCTATTGTATTTTTAATATTTTATTAAAAAAGTTCTTATAGAACCACTAGAATAAAGGGCTAGGTCACCGAATCTATTTCATGGAATAAAGGGCTAGGGCTAGCCCTTTTTTCACTGCTTAGTTTTTAATATTTTTAATATTTATGTTTGTGAATAAATGTTTTTAATATTTTCAATATTTTATTAAAAAAGTTATATATATGTTTGGATTAGTAAAAAAAGCCCTTTATTTCATCAACATTTATTCTTTCGTCAGCATCCTACTCCACTGGCTATCCCTTATCAGAACTCCCAAACAATGGTTGTTGGTTGGTAAGAGCAACCAAAATCTCCATTGCCTCTTAGATCTTCACAAATGCAAAGAATTGGAGCACTTTCTTTCTCGTAAGGCCCAACCTCTGTAGCTACCGATCATGATTCATTCATCACAACTCATAACCGAACTACAATTTTTTACTAATCCAAACATATATAGAACCACTGGAATAAAGGGCTAGGTCAAGGTTTGTCAGCCATTAGTTGAATGAGGAGCCATTACAAATGCTAAAACATAATTATGAATTTAAGGCATTAGCATTTGCGTTTGTTGATGGAAAGAGGACGAAGCAGTGAAAGCAACGATCGAGGTTTGTTATCAACCGTCGTTGGCGGCGGTGGTTTTCTGTTTAACAGTGATCGAGAGGTTCATGAAATTGTAGTGAGAAAAAGATAACAGATAATTAACAGTGTTAAGAGTGAGGGGAGGTGTTTGTCTATTAGATGAGAACTTGAGAGAGGTTAATGTAAGATTTAAAACTAAAGGGGGTGTTAGTGTCATTTCAATAGACCTCAAGGGAGGTGACTGTAATTTTCCCTAAATTTTAAGCAAAATAACCCACTAGACCAATCAGTGATATTAACATTTTTTTTGAAACAATTTAATGTGTAATTCATACGAGTTTGGTACCCAAAAAAATAACTCAAGATCTACCATTAGTCATGCCTCAAGAAAATTATAACAACTTGAATTGAAGACTCTAATGTATTTTTCTAACTAGACGTTTTTTAAGGGTTTTCTTTTTTGGTGGTGTCTGAAACTCGAACCTCAAACCTTACACATATTATATGTTGTACTTACCAATTGAGGTAAACTTACGATGACCTTTTTTAAAGGTTTTCTAATTATACATGCGATGATATTTTATTTTGTCAATATCACTAATTACACAATTTGTACCATAGAGGTAGGACAATCGAATCATTCAACCGAATCATTCAATCATGTGAAAATTTAACACGCATCAAGGAAGTTGAGAATGACTTTTCATATTGCACATATTAAAAGACAAGCTTTCCTAGTCGAGTCCCCACTTTGACTTTAAAAGACAAAAACCAATTAATAACACGCAACCAAAAGTAATAAAGACCATGCAATTACATGTCCCTAAACACAAATTCTTACGCAATACTACTACTAATCTTATCTGTATAAATAATACTCCATTGAGAAGGAGTATTAGTCCTAAAGTCTTATCTATATCAATTTGTAGAGTAGAATCTAACTGATATGGAAACACCATTGCTGACCAAAAGTTTGAAGGATGATTACTTGCCAGTGAAAAGTTTGAAGGATGTTAAACATGTTTTGTGGAGTGAGGCAATGAAGATATGGAAGATAGCACTTCCAGTGGCTTTGTGTTATTTGTTTCAATACCTCACGAACACTTCAACTTCCATCTATGCTGGCCATCTTGGAGATATTGAACTCTCTTCTTTCTCACTTTATCAAAGTGTCCTCAATTGCATCTATTCTTTGCTGGTTAGTTTGTACTTTCCTCATCACTCTTATTCATCCAAAAATTTGTACTAGGAATTAAAACCAACTTTTAGATATTTTTCTACATTTTAATATAGAAATTCTAAGTAGTTTGAGATTTGTCTAATTGCAAATTATTCCCTTACCCAAGGGTATGTATGGGAGGTTTTTTTTTGGAGGTTTTAGAGGAATACCTTTATATGTTATATGTAAAAAAATTGAAAGAATAACATTATAAGTAATAATATAATACTTAAATCGCATTTAATTGATTTTAAAAATATTTTATAGTGTCTGTAATTAAAATAGAAAAACAAGTCCTTTCATCTCTTTCAAAACCCTCCATCCAAATATACTCTTGTCAACGAACAGGATAAGAAGAGAGTAGAGGGATTTAATTATGTTATTCTTAGTTTTATTTTTAAAAGGAACTAGAAGACAGAATCTAGTGGAAGAAAACTACAAGTTCACAATTTAGAACTATATAAGGATATTTTAGTTATAAAATTGAACCATGACAAATTTAATAATTGACTCATGAGAACTAGGAGACTAGACTAAGTATATAAAAATGGGAAATATTAACTTATCTAAAGAACCTAAAGTGGAAATTTTATTTAAGAAATTGTGCCAATTTATTCTTCTAAAGATTGAAAATTAATGTTTGTAACAAACATTTACCATTTATGAAATCCTTAACATATGCCTTAGAGACAAAATTTAGCATGACCCTTTAAAATTTTATACCCTACTTTCTCTGCCTTTAATATTGAAACCGAGCTGAAATTGACTCATGAGAAATTTTGCTCCCCTTCTATTTTTTTCAGTGTGATCCTTCCAACCAAACACTATATAAAGAAAATTAATGTTAGCAAGAAAGAGTAATAAATCAATCAAGTGCTTCAATGAGATGGTTGGTATGAATCATAGGGTTGGAGGGATAAAAATCGTAGTGATCGACAAGAAAGAGAGCATAAAAATATTCATGAGGGGGAAACCTACATAATGATTGGATTAAAACATGAGAAATGGTACAATGGATCTTATTTATAGATAGAATTTAGCTAGTTAACTCTCTAACCTATTAACTAACTTAATCAACTAACTAACTAACTCTAGTTGAATATGTATGTTGTAACAATGGTTCAAATGTCTTTTAACTTAACCAGAGGTTTTGCGTCCAAATTTAAGTCTAGGAACTCATAAAGGTGTAAAATCATGAGGGAGATCTTTATTGTCCACCGTGGTTATACCCAGATCTAGGAATTAGTTTATGTAGTTGTGTGCAAATGATTTTCTATTCAACAAAAAAGAGTAAATGAAGGCTTGAAATTTTCATGTTCCCACGTGGTAACAAATAATATTTAGTTATTCTCACTATTAGGGGTGGGAAATGGACCGATCCGTCAACCCGGCCCATATTTTTTGTTACTTTTGGCGGGTTAAGTTGGAGTATTAAACTTGTCCCATCTAATTTGTCCGCCGCGTCCAACTCGTTGAACAAATAGGGCGGATGTGGGCCAGAGCGGGCCAATATGTAAATTACATACCATATATCAATTATTAATTTTTATTTTGTTAAGTGGGTCAAACAAATTGAAAGAAGTGTAGTGGTCCATCAAAATTCGGCCCTATAGAAAAATAACTATTACTTAGATACATTTACTCATTTTTTTAACAAGCTAAAATGAAAGTATATATATAAACTAAAAGTCACTCCCTTGCACAAGGTGTGCAGGAGGAGAAACTCACATAACCAATAGTTATTACAAAAATGAACAAAAAGAACATGAAAGACTAAATAAAACGCCCAGTAGGTTACCCTAAAAACATTGTAGGATTATCCCACCAGTTATTAATGTCGAAATCAAAACCAATCTTGCTAGCTTTCATCCACCATAAGGAGAGTAACTTAATTTTATCAAGAAGTTTAGGCAATACCTTTTCTTTTTGCTGAAATAAGCGGACATTACACTCTCTCAAAATGACCCACACTTTAGCTAACCAAATAGCATGCATAAAAGCCCTCATTTTTCGAGGAAAACCGAACAATGAATTAAACATTAAATCAAGATAAAAAATATGAATGAGAAGCAAGGGGAAATAATAAAATTTATTATGCAACGTTAGGAAAAGTATGATCAAAAGTGTCTTCTAAAGCCTCATGTTACTAGGTTCGAGTTGATTACCTAAGTATGTCACACTACCTACGGATACTACAAGCATTAATACATTTGCATATAAATATTAAATAGATCTCATAATATTACTAAATAAAAGACTTGAATTAAATAGATCCGACAAACGAATAGAGGTTCATCATATAATCCTACCCATTTAGGGTTTAGTTCATGGTAACTAAAGGAAACTTTCAAAAGAAATAAAACATATTATAGAGAGAAGAAAGTTGAGGAGATACTCTTTCCTTGATGCTCCTAGAGTTAGCTTTTCTCTTGAACCTCTTTGTTTCGAATGAATAAATGTAAATGAGAGAAGTTGTATTTATAGGACGATTTCCAAGTGGGTTTAGGCACAAAAACTGGGCTTTTGCCCAAACCCGTAACTGGAAAACAACAAAATGTTGTTTTTCCATGGAAGCGCACGCGCACCGTGCATGGGGCTAAGCGCCTTGCACTTGGCTCCATAAAAAGTTAAATTTCAGCACTGTTTTGCACACCTGGGGCACACAACATCATGCCTTGGGCGCGTAACATGTCCTTCTAATGCATTTTTGCTTGTTTCTTCATTTTTTGAGTGCTTTATTCCTTGAAACTTGTCTAGGGACTTGGAATAGAATTTCCCCACTTTGTAATGTTTTCAGATGTCTCTTGAATCTTCACCCATTGTCTTCGTAATTCTTCATGAGGCTCTATGTTTTCTCAAATTATAAGATTTTGCGGTGAATTACATGAAAAACACCTAAGAATTGATTGGTTTCGGGAAAAATAGAATTACATTATTCAATATGAAAACATTGTACAATATCTCATAAACCATAGGCAATTGTTCTAGAACTCCTCTAATTTGGGTCAAGTCATAACTAAAATGCTGAAATTATACGGAAAATAATCTTGCTGCAAGAACTTCAACCCACAAACTCCATCACTCATTGTACGTCTTACAGTCCAATACTTGCTAGAACTTTAACCCACAAACTATCTTGCTCAACCTTCACCCTCAAACACCAGTTTTTAAAGTCTTAAAATAAACTTTCTTATCTTTATTCAAAAGCCTTGCAATTTATCTCAAAGCCAATAAAGATGAATTCTTTGTACGCCGCAATTTAGAATTCAAGGAATTTTTTGAATCTTTAATTGTTATCTGAAGATGCGAATTCTTATTCTTATTGGTTGAAAACACAACACCCATTGGCCGAGCATGATGCACGTGATTCTAAGCATAGCTCAATGGACCTGAACAACCTGACTTTCGGCTTGATGGAGGACCGAAAGAGCACACAACCAACCTCCTCATTAACCTTACCCTTCGACTTAGCCACAGCTTTTAATCGATCATCTTTACTATTAACAACTTCCACCCTCAATGTACCTACCTCCCCACCGTCCCCAACATTCCTTTGCTTCTCATGCTTTCTAGTCCCCACATGATTCCCTTCATCCACAATACATTGATAATTTAGAACCAAGACACAAACTTGATTAGTTTTCGATGCACCTGAATACAAACATGACCCATACTTATTTCCACTACCCTTTTAACCATTCTTGACGCACTCCTCTTGCAACTTTTGCACAAACTCATCCACTGTAATATTCTTGTCATCCAAAAATTCGTTCTCATGTTCCGATTCATTATAATTGGACTCAACATCATCAAACTCAATAAAAGCGTCTCCCCTAAGGTTATAACCTGACTCCTCCACCATTTTAATGCCATATAACTGATCGTTAATCAAAATATCTTCAAAATAATTAATAACTACCAAGAAGGGCGTCATTACAAAAGGCGAGAATAATTAAACCTCGCTTTATTTTTTGTATTAGAATCCTTATTTAAGAAACTTCCTTTGCATGTAGCTACCAAATTGAAGAACTTGTTGTTCCGTTCATGCATTAGAATTATGTATATTCTAACCCATGCACCTCTTTCGTACACTGTTAACTTGTGCAACCACGGTTGCTTGTGGAAATATTTGCTAAAAAAAATCAAGAGCTTGGTTGAACAGAAACATAACACCATTTATCTCCAAACAATAAATAAATACCTTTTCACCTCCAACAGGGATAATAAGAAAATCCTCAAATCCGGTGTCATAAGTTCTCTGTTGTAACTGTACAATGTTCACCTCTACAAACACCGTACCAACCACGCCTTCACCGCTCACTACGCATCCTCTTTATCATAATCATGCTTTCAAACAAAGAATTCACTAACCTCTCTACCTCTTCCTCCCTCATTATTCTCTCCCTCCCCTCCCCTTCCTCACCACACGTAAGTTTGTTTCTCCTCCTTACTCCCACCATTACCAACCGTTATCCTCTTCACAATACTCTCCTCCATGTTAACCTTATTTTTCCCTCCACCACCGCAAGCACACCATCACCACAACCCCTCAATCAGTTTATCCTCCTCCCATCTCCCTACCTTTATATAGTCTTCCTTATCCTTCCCCACACTGTTTTGAACAACCACCTTACTATCAAGTCCAAAACGTGCCAATCTAACCCACATGACCTGATAATGGCCAAACCGAACAATATTCAACGAAGCCTCCAATTTTTTCATCCTTCACCTTACCAAGGGGAACAAAACCTAAAGTTAGTCCTTGAATATTCCTCTTCGTAGACACGTAAACATCAGATAGAATGCCACAAACCTCAAACCCTTTCCGTATTATAACATAAGGTAATTGCTCATGTTTATTTCTAAAGTAAATGAAATTGTATCCTTCTCACAATGAACACCAAAAACGCCTTCCACTCCTCCTATTTCTGTGTAACAACCGAGTTAATTTGTTGTTTATCATGACCGGCCTTGCGCACCAAACTGCGGGCACACATTCACCTTCTTCCACAATTATTTACTCTTATTTCAAACATTGTAACAATCGTGAGAGAACTGAGACTGAAAAATAAATTTTACTGATCAGAAGAGTGTTGCTATCAATTATGATGTTGAAATTTGTTAATTATGTTGTTTAATTTGTTGATGGTGTTGGATTTCTCTCATAAGTTTGTTTTTTATAACAACAAAATTTAAAAATAAAGTGCATTAAAAATGTTTTTATTTGTTTGACGGGGCCGGTCCACGAACTCGTCAACTCGCCACATAGTGATGCAAGGTGGGAATTTGAACTTGATCAACTAAATTAACCCGACTCATCTCGTCCCGTTTTTGGGCGGGCTTAAGTGAAGTGGGCCGGCCCGCTTTGCCATTCTTGATTAGTATATGATGAGCTTGTCTTTGAAATTGTACAATAGTATGGGCTGGGACAATAAAGGAGTATTGAGAAAGAGGTTCAGGATTCAATCTTTATTGCTAACAAATTCACATATCTCATAGAAATTAACCAATAACATTTGTTCATAAAATATATATATGTTGAACTAAATTTCACATGTAAAATTGCAGTATGGTATGTCAACTGCAATAGCAACACTGTGTGGCCAAGCTTATGGTGCAGGACAATTTCAAAATGCTGGTATTTATGTTCAAAGATCATGTATTATACTCTTCACCACTTGTATACTCCTCTTGCCTATTAATATATATGCAACTCCAATCTTAAAATTTCTTGGCCAAGAACAAGAAATAGCTGACCTAGCTGGCAAATATGCTATTCTTATAATTCCAAGCATGTTTTCCATTGCTTTCAATTTGCCCATCCAGAAATTTCTTCAAGCACAAAGTGAAGTTAAAGTTATTATGTACATAGCAATTGTGATATTGCTAGTACAAAATGGTCTACTTTATATCTTCATCAGTGTATTTGATTGGGGAATAACTGGCTTAGCTATGGCAAGTAATATCACAGGATGGGGATTTGCTGTTGCTCAACTAATTTATGCCATTGGTTGGTGTAAAGAAGGATGGAATGGATTGTCTTGGATGGCATTTAGAGAATTATGGGAATTTACTAAGCTAAGTTTTGGTTCATCCGTAATGATTTGTTTAGAACAGTGGTATACTACAATCATTATCCTTCTTGCTGGTCACCTTGATAATCCTGTGATTGCTCTTGGTTCCTATTCAATTTGGTAAGAAAAGATAATAATTTTTTTTCCGTCTAGTTACACTTTAATTTGCCATTGATATACTCTTTTTAGTTTAATTTTATTATATTATGTGTAAAATGTTTTGCATTATCAATAAATCACAATCAATCATACTTGACTTTTTAGAAGTAATTAGACTCTTTTTAAAAAAAGTAATCATGATTAAAATTAAATATTTTTAATCATTTGACAATTATAATTGATTGATAGTGTAAATAATATTTACACCGACAATGTATATGAATCAAATTTTAATTTTAAATTTAATTTTTTTTTTACATTAATTTCAAAATATCATGGTTTATTGGTTTTCCTTCAAATTTTAACATTTATATTTTTAGCCTTAATATTCAGGGTTGGAACGCCATGCTGCTTCTTGGACTAAGTACAGCACTAAGGTGAGTGACTATAAAATCAACGTATATATTAGAGTAGGAGTTGTACATTGTAGGTAATAATATCCCTTTAGGATTGACTATATGATAATTAATATGATGAGGGGACATGAAATATGGTGAGATATCATGTGAATATAAATATATAGATTTCTGTTTAATAATAATGGTTCATGCTAATGTTTAGTTATTTAGAATTGAGTTACAGTTCAGTGCTCTATATATTTTTATTGTTTTTGGAAAAATTACATCTATATTTAGTTAGTTTTTAAGATGTTTATTACAATTCTTTTTTAAACTTACTTGTAATTTTGCATAATGTTTATGTATTAGTATGTTATACTATTGTCCCGTGAGCTTACTGGTAGAGACAATACATAATATATTTAAGGTTCGGGTTCAAACTCCAGCCACCACAAAAAAAAATGTTATACTATTCACATTTTTGTCACAATTTCTCAAAAACCTATATAAAAATGATTACAAGAACTATAAAATAAAAAGTAATTAGCTATTTTTTAGTATATCATTAATTATCTTCAACTAAATTTAACTAAAATAGCGCACTATAACTATTTTACAACTGTTATTAAGGGAATTTAAACTTCGCTCCTTGATGCTACATGACAAAACTATTAACCCTAAGTTGACACATTATAATCATAGGCATCAAAACTTTTATTCTGAAAAGAATAATATTAAAATTTAAAATGAAATAAGATCTTATAAGATGTTGATTTTGATTATATAGTTTTCATATATTTTTCTCAATGCTCCAACTAATTATTGATTGATGATTTGATTCTAATGCCTTGCAAGTGTTCGTGTCTCTAATACTCTTGGCATGTCCCATCCAAGAGCATCCAAGTACTCTTTCTTGGTGGCAATGTCTCAGTCTCTTCTCATTGGAACCATTTTCATGACTGTAATTTTCTTGAGTAAAGAAAAGTTTGCCTTCATCTTTACCAACAGTGATGATTTGATACATGCTGCAAGTGAATTAGCATACCTTCTTGGTATAACCATGGTTATCAACAGTGTTTCACAAACTATTTCAGGTGATTTTCTTGGTTTGGTGAGTAGAGAATTTTTGTCTTAATCTTACTTTTAGTCTCTATTTTATTAATCTCATGAAAATAATAATGTTTTAAAAATTGAACATTTTGGACCCTCAATTTTTACATTTATTACAATTTTGGTCCTAACATTGATTTTTAGCTCCAAAAATAATGAATTTTAGCCCAAAAAAAATGGTGAAACTCGCCCCCATCAGTGCTATTTCTGTTGAGATTTAAATTCAGTTTCAAATCACAATTTTTTAGACCTAAAATCACCTCTTTTAAAGGTTAAAGGTATGGATTGACAGCAAACTTGTAACAAATGCAATATTGAAAGACCGAAAAGAGTTCGATTTTATAAAGAGAAACTATTTTCGTGAATTTGATAAAATAGGGAGACCAAATATGCAATCAAACAAAAAAGTTTAATCTAGCTTTATTTTCACTTTTGATCACCTATTTTATTATAGTGAATAAAATAGTATCTACCTTTCAAAATCGAAGTTCTTATTCCTGAAGTATTACATCTATTGTGACTTTGGCGTCGTTTCATATTTTTTGTCTTGAAAATGATGATTTTTTGTCTCAAAAGTGGTGATTTTTGGCATCAAAAGTGATATATTCAATCCATAATCAAAATTGAGACAATAAATAAATCATCACTATTGTGGCAAAAAAATCATCATATTTTGGAATAAAAATCTGGGTTGAGACCAAAGTTACATCAAACATAACTTTTATAATAACTTTCATAATTTTGAGAATATTTAGGTGTGGTCATTGGATGTGGATGGCAAGTCATGGTTGGTTACATAAACTTGGCATGTTATTATATTGTTGGACTCCCTATTGGAATTTTCCTTGGATTCAACCAGCATTTGGGGGTGAAGGTATAAAGTTATTCTTGCTCTAAATTTTATCTTCCCAAAATCATTAAATTTATTATTGCTCTATGTTTCTATTATAAGATTTTATATTAAGTCTTTTACATCTTACAAAAATGGTTTATAATATGCTGAGTGTTACACTTGAAAATCTTCTTTCAAATTTTATCTATTTTCGTTGTGATACTTGAATTTTTTTAAAGTATACACTTACTCACGCTAAACACTATTAAGCTGGCCGAGATATTACGGTAGTTGATCCGAATCAAAATATCATATTAAGTTTTTGTATTAAAATCAACTCATTTTTACAAAACTGATTTTTAAGGTGAAAGTCGGTCCCTTAACAAAAACGGGGAGGAAGTCAGTTTTTATAAACTCTTTCTATTACATGACACTACAAATGGATATGACTTGGGCTCCAAGTAATAGTGTTTTAGTTTAGTTACTTGTACAATAAGCTACTGCAGTCCCATAGTATGTTATGGTACTCATGCATTTAGCTATAAATAGCCTTGTAATTATTGATCAACTAAGCAATAACAATTCATTTTTCTAGTTTCATAATATGGTATCAGATTTTCACTAAAGGGAAAGTTTGTTACGGTCCTTGTAACCGTTTTCCGTTGTGCCTTGTCGATGAAGATTTGTTGAATCTTCATCTTCTTCCTTGTTATTCCGCCATTTTCGTTGCTCATTTTGCAGCTTTTCTGGTTGATTTTGTGAAGAAGCTTCTCATTCTTCTTCGTTGTTGAGTTTTGTTTTCACTCAATTTTATCTTACTAATGTTCTTTATTCTCCTTCATTTAAATTAAACCTCATGTCTTTCCACAAATTGTCTGAGTCTTTATCTTGCTTTTTTCAATTTTTGCCTAATCAATGCATCATACAGGACTCAACATCCCTGAAGATGATTGGTTTGGCTAGTCAACAGGATGGATTGTACAAGTTTCATGATTCTTCTATTTCTACTAATAAAGTGCAATCTAGTTTAGCTTCAAGTGCTTGTACTATACCTGTTTCTTGCAACTCAAGTACTGTCATTCCAAATAAAGCCATTTGGCATTTTAGACTTTGGCATCTTTCTCATCAGAGATTGAATATGATGTCTTCTTTGTATTCCAACATTGTTTCTGATAATAAAAATTATGTTTGTGACATTTGTCACTTTGCTAAATAAAAACATTTGTCCTTTTCAATTAGTACATCTCATGCTTCCTCAAATTTTGAACTTTTACATCTTGATATTTGGGGTCCTCTATTTGTATCCTCCATTCATGGCCATAGATATTTTCTCACTATTGTTGATGATCATAGTAGATTCTTATGAATCATCTTACTCAAAACTAAATCTAAGGTTTCTCATCATGTCAAATCATTCATTAAAATGGTTCAAACTCAATTTCATGTCACCCCTAAATGCATCAGATCTGATAATGGCCCAGAATTTCTCATTCCATCATTTTATGAGTCACGTGGTATTTTACACCAAAAATCTTGTGTTGAAACCCCCCAACAAAATGGTAGAGTTGAAAGAAAACATCAGCATATCTTGAATGTTGGGAGGGCTCTTTTGTATCAATCCAAACTTCCTGCATCTTATTGGTCTTATGCTCTTTTACATGCAGTTTTCCTTATAAATAGAATACCTACTTACTTCAGGGTCAGTCTCCTTATCATGTCCTTCATCGCAAACTACCTTATATTGATACTTTCAAAGTTTTTGGTTGTCTTTGTCATGCTTCTTCACTTCAATCTCACAGAACCAAACCTCAACCCAGAGCTAGAAAAACTGTCTTCTTAGGCTACGAGTTAGGTTATAAAGGCTATATCCTTCTTGACATTCATTCCAGAGAAATATTTGTTTCTAGACATGTTTTTCATGAATTTTTTTTGCCTTATCCAAGTAATAGTGAGTCTATCACTACTAAATGGGAGTATTTTTCACCTATACAACCTGTTACCTTTGAGTCTGTTGATACTCCCCCATCTACTCCAACCATTGATTATGAGGACTACTCATCATCACCTTCACCTATACACTTACCTGACACTACAAATTCACCTCCTCCTTCACCTATCAATCCTTCTCCTGACATTTCTCTAGAAATTCATCAATCACCAAGAAAGTCCACAAGAAATAAAATTGCACCAGTATACCTACAAGATTATTTTGTAATCATTTACATGTTTCCCCTTATCCTATTTCCAATTATTTGTCTCATCAAAATTTATCTAACACTCATTCTCATTTTGTCATGTCTTTACACTCTCACACTGAACTCAAAACTTATGTTGAGGCAAGCAAACATGACTGCTGGAATCAAGCTATGCAAGTTGGACTATCACTCTTGAGACAACTGGTACTTGGAAGATTGTTGATTTACCAGATCACATCAAACCCATAGGCTGCAGATGGATATACAAAGTCAAGCATAATGTTGATGGCTCAGTAGAGAGATATAAGGCTAGGTTGGTTGCCAAAGGCTACACTCAAATTGAGGGCCTTAATTATTTTGATAGGTACTCACTTGTTGCCAAAATGACCACTATCAGGCTTGTCATTGCTTTAGCCTCCATGCATAATTTGAATCTCCACCAATTAGATGTTAATAATGCCTTCCTTCATGGTGAATTTCAAGAAGATGTTTATATGATGCTCCATCCTGGTGTTACTTCGAACAAGCCAAATCAATTTTGTAAACTGCTTAAGTCATTATATGGTTTGAAGCAGGCCAGTAGAAAGTGGTATGAGAAGTTAACTTCAACAAAACTACATTCAGGCTTCTGCAAATCATTCTATATTCATTAAACAGACTGATTCTTCTTTCACTATTCTTTTGGTTTATGTGGATGAGATTATATTGGCAGGCAATTCACTCTCTGAGTTTCAACATATGAAATCCATTATGCATTCTTCTTTCAAGATTAAAGATTTGGGACAATTGAAGTATTTTCTTGGTCTTGAAGTTGCTCATTCTAAGCAGGGCATCTCATTGTGTCAAAGAAAGTATTGCTTAGACTTATTATCTAATTCAGGCACCATAAGTTCCAAACCTGTCTCCACACCTTCAGATGCATCATTGAAGCTTCGTAATGATACTTCTTCACCTTATGAAGATATTCCCTCCTACAGAAGATTGATTGGCATGCTTCTTTACCTCAATTCCACTAGACCAGATATTACTTTCATCACACAACAGTTAAGCCAGTTCCTCTCTAAGCCAACACAAACTCATCATAACGCTGCTCTAAGAGTGCTTAAATATCTTAAGGGTTGTCCAGGCAAAGGCTTATTTTTCCCCATAAATTCTTCCCTTCATTTACAAGGGTCATTCCATTTCTGGTCAGTGCTTCTTCATAGGTCACTCTTTGATTTCATGGAGAACAAAGAAACAAATTACTGTTTCCAGGTCCTCTTTTGAAGCTGAGTATCGGGCTTTAGCTTCAGCCACTTGTGAACTGCAGTGGATTCTTTACTTACTTAAGGATTTTAAAATTCAGTGCTCCAAGCTTCCTGTGTTATTTTGTGATAACTAGAGTGCCCTCTATATAGCTGCCAATCCAGTATTTCATGAACGAACAAAGCATTTGGACATTGATTGTCATCTGGTGAGAGAAAAACTTCAAGCCGACATCATAAAACTTCTGTCTGTTTCTTCTTGGGACCAACTTGCTGATTTCTTCACTAAGTCATTGCTTCCTCAACCTCTAACTTGTGGGGGGCTATTACATGACACTACAAATGGTGATGACCTGGGCTCCAAGTAATTGTGTTTTAGTTTAGTTACTTGTACAATAAGTTACTGTAGTACCATAGTATGTTATGGTACTCATGCATTTAGCTAAAAATAACCTTGTAACTATTGATCAACTAAGCAATAACAATTCATTTTTCTAGTTTCATAATACTTTCAAAGTTGAAATCTTATCTCTTTCAATATGTGATTAGTATATTCTTAATCACCTATCTAAGAGCATTTGATGGAATGATCGAAATATCTTTCAGTTTAATTAGAGTCTTAGAATCTCCTATAGAGTCCTAAATATGTTGGTTAAAACTTGGAGTGGTTGCCTCTTTGGCCTCATTTATCTACCAAAAAAAGTGCTTCTGTTTAGAATATTTACATTTAAATTTGTCATTCTACCTTTAGTTTGCTTGGAAAAGCACTATGGCTTTCATGTACAGCTTATCTTATCTTATGATTTCTTTTCTTACAAATTTACATCTATGTGTTATAGGGTCTTTGGGGAGGCACAATGTGCGGCAATATTCTTCAGATTTTAGTCCTCGTAGTCATTATATATAAGACCAACTGGACCAATGAGGTAAATAAATATGTTGAACTATTTTAAATCCAAGTTCTGCAAAGAATTCTTTTTTTTTTTTAATTATTCTCTAGGAACTTTAGAACAACACCAGTTAGAATTCTCTCTATTTTACAAAATAAATGAAAGATTGTATTTGGAAAATGATAAATACAAAAAAAATAGATAATAGACCTTATAATCAAGTGAATCCCTCAATTGTTAATTATTTTAAATTTTTTGCAACTTATTTTTGTCTATTTTTTTCTAAATGAAAATTTTGAGAAATAAAGAGGACCCTATTCTGACCAATACGATAAACTCTTTTTTTTTTTAAGAAGACTAACAAGATAAACTATCACTATCACATGTCCATTTTTTAAACGGTTTAAAAATATTTATTTTAACTTAACAAATCTGTCAATTTGTATATATTTTATTGTATAGTTTATATGGAATATGTTCTGCAGGTAGAGCAAACAGCTAATCGCATGAGAATTTGGAGCTCTAACAAACTTCAAAAGGACGTCATTTGAAATGTTGCGTGGCAAAACATTTTCTATTAATGAATAAAAAATTATTGTAAAAAAAATTAATGAAATAGAAATTTTCAGTTGCATATCATGTTTTTTTCCTAATGGAATCATATTATATATTAGAGGAAACTCAACTTGAAGAAGTTTCAACTTTCACTTGCTTGTCTCGTTTAAACTCTATAATGCTGAGTTCGTTTGTTATAGGTGTTTTTTAGAGGTTGTTATAGCTTAAAAAAAAAACTATAAAATGGTGAGTTTTTTTTTTTTTTTTTAAAGAAAAGTACTTATAGCATTTCATTAGTAATCACAGTTTCAATACAATTGGGTATATGAAAAGAAATAGTGGGACTAGCGAGAAATGTGGCTTCCCCTGCGAGAGTGTGAGCCACCACATTAACTTGTCGCCGAACAAACTCCACCCGAGAGTTGGCAAACTTGGACGAGAGCAAAGACCGGGAAGCCGTGATGATGTTGCCAAATTCAGTTATGTCTTCCCGACCCGAGTAAAGAGCGTCTTTTGTGGTTTTGGAGTCGACTTCAAAATCAATATTATCTAAGTGCATATCACTCGCTCATTGAAGCGCATGGTAAAGGCCTAAAGCTTCACCTATGTCAACCGGATATACAGGTGACTGTTCTAGCCAAAACAAAGACTCCATTTTCGTCACGAATGCAAATGCTTATGCCTGTTTTGTTATGTTGACTGGAGAACGCCGCATCAACGTTGCATTTCATACGGCCATGCTCGGGAGGCTGCCACCGCGGCTGGACAGCAGCTGGAACAGCACTAGCAGCAGTGCTAACAGCTACTGGTTGGAAGACAGCAGGAACAGAAGCTGTTATGACAGAGATATCAGTGCTAACAGCTGTTGGTTGCGTACCTTGCAGGAACAACAGACAAGCTTGCAGTAGTAAGGCCATTTGCAAAATGCTAGTCGTCAATCAAGGACCGCGCTCTTTCCACCACTATTGCACAAGTTTCTGTGATGTCTTCCCACACCTTTAAGTTCCTATGCTTCCAAAGACTCCAAAATATTGCAGCCAGCCGTTGAGAAAGTGTGGCAGATAAAGAATGTAACAATGCAAAAATTGCCTCAATGGCCGAGGGTGACGATGCCAACGCACCTTGAATCTCATGCCACAAACCTGCCATAGATCATACTTGAACTGCAAAAGAGCACTTAAAAAATACATGAGATAAATCCTCATGATTAGAGTCACAACTTACGCACTGAGTGGGACATTGAACACCTTTATCCAACAACCGAACACGGGTTGGTAAACAGCCCCGACACACACGCCAAATCAGATTTTTAACTTTCGGGGGAGTTTTAAGCTTCCAAATGCCAGTCCAATATCCCGGTTTGTGAAGGTGGGACAAATCTACTAACTCATTGACACATAGTCGGTAAGCACTACGCACCGAATAACGCCCGTTCTTCTCAGCCTTCCAAAGTAATGTGTCATGATGAACCTGCTCAAAGAGAGGGGTGTTAAGAATTTTAGCAGCCAAGTCCTCACTAAAGACTTGTCGGACAACAGGTTCGTTCCACCGTTTAAAGTAGGGATCCATAAGGCTATTCACAGATGCATGACTCACATCATTAGCTCCTGATATATTACTTGGAATGGTTTCCCCATTAAGCAGCCACGACTCATTGAAAATGGCGAGTTTGTTTGTTACTTTCATAAAACTCTAAAAAATTATATTTAATAATTTACCAAAAAATCTCTACAATTCATCTAGAAATTCTATCACTTACTACTTTTTATTAGGGCTGGACATCGGTCGGTTTCGGTCGAAAATCAGTCCCAAAACCTGAATCCGCACGAACCCATGGTTGGTAACCATAGAGCCATTTTTGTAACATTCTGATTTTTAGGATATTATTATATTATTTATTATTTATTTATTTGTTTGATGTGTTTGAATTGTTGAGTTAGTTGATTTTTATTAGAATAAAGGAATTAAGTGTATTTTGGTAATTTGAGAGTGAAGGGTGTTATAGTAATTTAGAAGTGAAGGAATATTTAATGAGGATAGTAGTAACTTTGAGGAATTAATAGAATATAAGTAATTGATACAAATGAGACTTAAGTGAAGTGAAATGAACAGTGTTATTTTTAGAAATCTGCTCTTTACCCAACAGGAATCACTCGCTCCCAACTGAAATACCGAAATTACCCTTGTGTGGGTTAACTCAAGCTAGTTATGTTTATGCGTGAGTTTAAGTCAGGCTGTGTGAGTTAAGCCATATAACAACAACACAAAAACATAAATACCCATATTTCAAACTTCTCAAAATACGATTTTTCCCCTCCAAGTCCGATTTTCTTCATTCTTGCGCCACTCAAAGTCAATTTCTCCTATAATATCAAGTAAGTGTTGTTTATCCTACTTCATTTTATTTGGTTGAAATTTTAGATTTTTTGAGGAAATTTGACATTTTTTGGTTTTTAGAAATTTGGCTTGCATGTTAGTTTTTAGGATTGTTAGTGATGAATTAAGTTAGGAATTGTAGTTTAGATGTTGTTTAGAGTTCAATGTGGTAGTTTTGGGGTTTTGAAATTGTTTGATTTTAAGTTGATTGAAATATGGACTCTAGGTGTTTGATAAAATGTCTCAATGAATTGACTGCAATGTGGTAGTTTACAGATTGAAATGACACTACCGAAATTTAATTGTTGTTGTTGAACTGTCCATATGAAAATGTCTCATTGATTTTTTGCTTTTTGAAATGTTGTGCAAATATGTCTCAGAGGCCAGACAAAATTAGGTTAGGGAGGGAGTCCTCTACTAGCATGCACGGCAGGAAAAGTAAGCACTACGCCCTCCTATGGCTGGTCGAGGGAGAGGTGGGGGCACGAGACTTGGTAGGGTTGATGTTGTAGGGGGATCATCATCACAGACGGGTCCATTCCAGATTGTGGATCCGACACAATATCAGTATCAGCAGCAGTATCAGGGGTGTATCAGCCTCATATCAGGAGTCTAGCAGTATGAGCAGCCTCCTCAACAGCGGGTTGGGGCTCAGTGGGAGCCTAGTATGGAGTTTGAGGCCGGACCGAATGGGTTTCCTGGAGGGCCTTATGAGTTGTCGCTTTTACTGAACTTTGGTAAACACATGGCATGCAAGCTTTGGGGCGATCAAGTAGTAAGTATAATTGCTTTATTTAATTTAAAGATATGTTACTTATTATTTTCCTTACTTAATGTTTATGTTACAATATTAAAATTTACTTAATTTAATGATTATTTTTACTTATTTTATGTTTATGTTAGAATATTTCAAGTTTATTTTACTTGTTATTTTTTTAACAATGTTTGTTAGAATACTTGACATTTTTTTTGATTGAATTTTCATGTTTAATGATATGTTGTTTATTTTAGTTAGAAAATTTACTTATTTAACTATTTTTTTGTATTTAAGTTTCAAATGGACCAAAAGATGACCGGTGTCTCGCACGGGAAGAAACTTAAGCTTGATAATTTGACATTACCGTTGCCGATAGAAGATAATCGTTGGTTCTGGGACCCGGTGAATGACTCTGGTCTTACCCCCTCCTTAAGACTGGAAGGCTCATTCAGGAGGATGGGTTATTTCATAACTGGGGCGTAGAGCTGTTGGAGAATGAGTTATTGTTTACGAAAGAGGATTTGGTGGAGCAGGTGAATAAACATTTTGGTGCTCATGTAAGTTACACAACCCTGAAAAGGCGTTATGAGGAGCTGTTGAATAGATGTAATCAACTGGTGGAGGATTTATTAGAGGCAAAGGAGGTGGAGCAGAGTGTTGTTAGACCCGCCTATGTTAAGGCGTTTTTGTTGCTCTTGCTTGGCTACACCCTTTTTGCAGACAAGAACAACAAAACTATTAATCTATCGTGGCTGCTTGCGCTTCAGAGTTAGGCGACTGGTCATGGGGCAAGATGGGACTTTCTTTTTCTATATAAGCAACTTTCTCTTACCTCAAACTCAACTGTTGGCGCAATTGGTGGTTACATGAGCTTGCTTGTGGTAATTTTTTTTTCTTATTTTTTAAGTGAATCGTAAATGTATAGTTTGTTGGAACAAAATACGTTTAACAAACATTACCCTTAGAGTGGGGGAGTTGTTGAAACAAAAAATGTTTAACATAAGTTACCCTTAGAGTTTTGATGATAACAAGGTATTAAAAAATTGTCAATTGGATATGCTAATATTTGTTCAAGTGTACAAGACCATAGACAAAAATTTGATATCTTTATAAGGTTCTGGAAGAACAAAAGAGAGCAAAAGAATCAACAAAAAGGAAGCTTGAAGCATCTGAAGAAAAGTGCATCTAAAGTATAAGTGCTCCTGAAGTGATGACGTCATCAGAAGCAAGTTCGTCAGAAGCACCTCATCATAAGCAAGGTCACCAGAAGCTGAAGTTCATCAGTAGATGAAAGACTTAAAGATTCAAAGGCTGTTCAAATGATTTTATCACGCCTAAGCATTGCAAAAGACTGAAAGAGTGTAACAACGACCCTTGTGAAGGAATTTGAAAGCATTGGATGCTTGTTCTATCAAGAGCGTTGACAAAGGACAATTGTACGAACTGTACAACCACTTCCTCCTCTACTCTGTTCATGTCTCTGCAACAAGACAAGAATAACAGCCCTGCTTGCAGAAATGTTCCTTCATACAAGGAATGCATTTGAAATTGATCCTTCATAGGACAATAACCATATCGGGCAAAAGATCATTGGTGATTATCAACAAGCTTCAAACAACTCTTTTTGTGTGTGCTGGCAATTATCCAACGTATCTTTCACACCTCTATATAAAGGAGTGAAGACTTACTAGTTGGACAACAATATAACAATACTAGAAAAAGATACAAAGACACACACAAAAGCTAGACTCTTACAACAATTCAAAGTTCATACTTTGTTATTGTTCTGCATTACAAAGTCACTTAGAGTTTCTTATCAAAGTTCATATTTTAGAAATTCTATAGTCTTAAGAGTCTGTAGCTCGTTTCGAGGAAGTCTTATGAAGATTATGATCGTGAGGACCTTTTTGTGGGTAGATGGAAACCTACCAGGTGATTTTTTTATGCTCGACACTTCAGACTCGGGATTGATTCGATGGAGCATGCTCATGTCATATGGAGGCCATACGAGGGACGACTTCTAGACATATGTTGGTACTCCAGATGGATCATGGCTGGCAAAGCCAGGATGGTGCGTCACTTGCTAGAGTAGGTTCTGAGATAGTACGGCTATGTTCAAACCATTCGCAGACCTCCTACGTCGATTGGGCCTCTCGACCCAACATAGGTGGCTACATGCTTCTTGGAGTTTGTCGTCCATGTCCTTAGCTAGCATGAGAGGGGTAATTCGGTCCTAGAGGGCGAGGGGCATATGCATTCAAGGGGATACATGAGATGGTTCTACCGTGTATCCCATCCTCTTATCATCGGCCCTGCTCCTGTTCCTGAGTACATAATTCTTAAACCTGTCTACGAGGAGGTTATTGTTGAGCAGTAGTGGTCCAGATAATCTCTCGACCCATTCTAGGTCATCCAAAACATTAGAGCCGTAGTTGACACCGCTACGGAGGGGATTCCTGACGTGTACTCAAATCCTATTGTTGCCCGCGTTATGGAGACCATCCAACAACAATATCCCGTGTTGGAGGAGGTGTTGGATCCGTGAAGGGGGAGTAGGAGTCCACAGGAGTAGTAGGCAGCTCTTATTTTATGACTTTTGTATATTTGTAGTATTTTTATGACATATTGTTGGATTTGGATGTAATATATTTACACTTGCGCTTTTGCATTTTTTTTATATTTTGGGTATTTTTGGTTTTATTATGCGTATTTTAATTATGAGTGATTGAATGAGAGAATGAATGCTTGAATAAATGATGAAAAATAGATGCAATTGAATGAATGGATGTATGTATGAAGGATTGAATAAAAGCAGGGAATTAGTGTTTCTGCCTGTGCTGGGACTGAGCCCAGACATGGCGTGAGTTAACTCACGCAGGCCCTGTATGCAGAGTGAGTGATGAGTCAATAATTAGTCTTTAAATTAATGTTTTTTATTTAATATTTAAGTTTATTTTAATTAGATTTAATATGTTTTTATTTCCTTCTAGAACTATTTTACTTCAATTGCAAGTTATTATATTTCAGGAACAA